>Ga0155955_1099_pt2 | contig 11625 bp, 13 predicted proteins | sample RifCSPlowO2_02_FD_107609 | JGI IMG/M metagenome (GOLD analysis project Ga0155955, IMG submission 107609) | Betaproteobacteria bacterium RIFCSPLOWO2_02_FULL_67_19
CGCCGCCACTCGGCGGCGAGTTCCCTGGCGCGCGGATTGCCTTCGGCTGGCAGCCGCAGCGCACGCTGCAGCAGGACCTCGCGTTCATTCGGCTCCGGCTGCGCGTCGGCCACCGAAAGCATGTCGTAGCGCAGGCGCGCGCGCACCGGTTGGAGGGCGACGATCTGGCCGTCGACCGTGAAACGGGCGCCGGCCGGGGCCTGCGCCGCCGCCTCGAGCGCAAACAGCCAGTTGCGCTGGTGCGGTTCGAGCACGATCGCGTAGCGGTAGGTCCTGCCGCCCCGGGGCGCGGGTGGCGGCACGCGCAAGTGCATCAGGCCCGCGCGCCAGCTGCGACCATCGAAATCCCAGAGCACCGGACCGCGCCAGTAACGCTGCCGGGGCGAAGGGATCGACCCGGCGAACTCGGCACGGAACGCGAGCGCATCGGATTGGGCGAGCTCCGAAACATCGCCCGGCGACATCGTGTCGGACAGCCCGGAGACGCCGGCGCGCGCGTCCTGCGGCAGACCCCAGGTCGGTCCCTGCACTCGCGGAAACAGCAGAAACAGCACCAGCGCCGCGGGAGCGGCATGCGCCAGCAGCAGCGCGCTGCTGCGCAGGTTGGCGCGCCAGGCGCGGCCCGGCGCGCTGCAGCCAACGAGCGTTGCGGTGATCGCGGCCAGCGCGGCCGCCATCAGCAGCGCGGTCGCGATGCTCTGCGAGTACAGGAAATTGGTGATGATGAGGAAACAGCACAGAAACGCGACCACCGCGGCGTCGCGGTGCGTGCGCGTTTCGAGCAGCTTGAGCCCGGAGAACAGCAGCAGCAGAACGATACCGGGCCCGCGCGCGAAGATCATGCGGTACTCGAGCCACACGCCGAGCATCGCCGCTGCGGTGACGAGCAGCAGCAGCGTGCGGTGCGGCAGGGCCCAGCGATTGACCAGCACTGCGACGCGCCAGGCGTACAGCCCGAGCGTGAGAAGCACCAGCCACCACGGGGCGCGCAGCGCGTGCGGCGTCGCGACCAGCAGCAGCGCGACGGTCAGGCCGGCGAGATCGCGTGCCGTGACCTCCCGCAGCTCGGGCGCCAGTGGATGCGCTGCAGGCAAGACGGCGCTCATGGCAGACCGTAAAGGGCGAGCGCCTGCAGGCACGCGGTGCGATGCGCATCGCCGCGACCCGGCGCGATTTCGCGCCCGGGCAGGCGCAGCCCATAGCGCGCGCCGCTTTGCTGCGCATCGAGCACCCAGCCGGTGAGGCGTGACAGGCGCGCCTCTGCATCGAGGTGCGCTGCAAGCAGGGACCAGTCCAGCCAAAGCTCTGCGACGGCCTCGCCGGAGAACTGCTTGGTGAGCAGGCGATCGCTGCGGGCGTAGGCCTTCCAGGCGATGTGCCGGGGCGAATCGGAACGTTGATAATCGCGCAGGCCGGCGAAATCGTCATTGCCCATCGCCTGGGCGCGCACTGCACCGGCAGTCGCGTGCGGGCTCGATGGCGGCAGCGCGCTGCGTTCCGGCTTCGGATACACGATGCAGGCGGTATCGGGCTCGACGTAGCTCCAGGCGCGGAACAGGCCGAGCGGAAATCGCGTCTCGAGCATCACGCGACCCAGCGCAAGGCGCCCGCGCCGCGTTGCGGGCAGCGCCAGCGCCGCGTCGGCGAACGACCGTGCGGCGATGTGCACCACCATTTGCGTACCCGAGGCGACATGGCGCGCCAGGATCGCCGGGCGGTCGAACGGCGCGCGATTATCGAGCTCGAGCCGGAACTGCGCGCGTTCGCCGGCAAACACGGCCTCGGCGCGCCGCGCCGTCACCGTGAGCAGGGCGAGGTTGCGCGCCGTGTGCACCATGCCGGCGAACCCCGTGCCGGCGAGTGCGAAGGTGAGGACGAAGCCCAGCGCAAGGGAATAGTTGATCGAGCCGAGCAGCAGCAGGCCGAGCGTCGCAGCGAACATCCAGCCCAGGCGTGTCGGCACGATATAGACGCGGCGCTGGCGCAGCAGGATCGCGCCCCGTTCGGGCGGCGTGAAGCCGTAGAACCAGTTCAGCAGTCGCGAATTCGGGCGCAGCGCGCGCAGCATCTCAGTTCGTGGCGCCGTTGTATTGCCAGCGGCCGCGCCAGGCGGCCTGCACCAGGTTCGGATATTCGGCCTTGCCGAGGCTGCCGTTGTAGCGTCCCAGCGCGCGGAAGAAATCCCCGTGCTCGAGGTCGAGGTAGTGGCGCATGATGACGCAGCCGTAGCGCAGGTTGATGCGCAGCCGGTACAGGTTGTCGCCGGGGCGCTTGAGCAGTTTGGTCCAGAATGGCATCACCTGCATGTAGCCGCGCGCCCCGGCAATCGAGGTGGCGTACTTGCGGAAACCCGATTCGACCTCGATCAGGCCGAGCACCAGTTGCGGGTCGAGGCCGGCGCGCGTCGCTTCGTGCTGCACCGCCTTCAGCAGTTCGATGCGCTCCTTGCGGTCCGGAATGCGCCGGCGCAGGCGCTCCGACATCGCGTGCACCCATTTGTGCGCGTCGCCCGCGTTGCGGAAGTTGAATACCGGCGGCGCCTGGTCGGCGACGGCGGCAGCAAGCTGCATGACGACGCTGTCCGCCAGGGGTTCATAGAGCTGCGCGCCCGCCCACGCCTGCAGCGGCAACAGCAGCGCGCTCAGCACGAGGGCGCGCCTCATGCCGCGGCGAGCCGCTCCTTCAAGTGCTGCACGCACGCGGCGAGCGGGATCTGCGCCGGTGCCGCGTCGCGGCGTCCCTTGTACTCGGCCTGCGACGCAGCCAGGCCGCGATCGGAAATCACCAGCCGGTGCGGCACGCCGATCAGGTCCATGTCGGCGAACAGCACGCCTGGCCGCTCGTCGCGGTCGTCGAGTAGCACGTCGACACCAGCCGCCGCGAGCTCGCCGTACACGCGCTCGGCGGCCTCGCGCACGGCGGGGCTCTTGTGAAAGCCGATCGGCACCACGCAGGCATCGAACGGCGCCATGGAGCGCGGAAATACGATGCCGCGCGCATCGTGGTTCTGCTCGATGGCGGCGCCGACGATGCGCGTCACGCCGATGCCGTAGCAGCCCATTTCCATGGGTCTCGCCACGCCCTGCGCGTCAAGGAAATGCGCCTTCAGTGCCTGCGAATACTTGGTGCGCAGCTGGAAGATGTGACCCACTTCGATGCCGCGCTGGATGCGCAGGCGCCCGCGGCCGTCGGGACTGGGGTCGCCCTCGACCACGCGGCGCAGGTCCGCCGTCTCCGCTTCCGGCACGTCGCGTCCCCAGTTCGCGCCGCTGAGGTGGTAGCCCTCCTCGTTGGCGCCGCAGACGAAATCGGCCATTGCGGCCGCCGTGCGGTCCGCAACCACGCGCACGCGTGCACCGACCGGGCCGATATACCCCGGCTTGCAGCCCAGCGCGCGCTCGATCTCAGCGTCGGTGGCGAAGCGGAATGGTGCCAGGCCCGGAACCCCGGAAGCCTTCACCTCGTTGAGGACGTGGTCGCCGCGCAGCAGCAGCAGCACGAATTCGTCGTCGTGCATCACCGCGATGGCCTTCACCGTGCGCTCGAGCGGCAGGCCGAGCAATGCGGCGACGTCCTCGCAGCGCGTGCGCCCGGGGGTCGGCACACGCGCGAGCGTCTCGGCGGGCTGGGCGCGGGCCGCCGCCGGCGCGAGCGCTTCCGCCAATTCGACGTTGGCCGCGTAATCCGATTCCGGGCACCAGGCGATCGCGTCCTCGCCCGATTCCGCGAGCACCTGGAATTCGTGCGAGCCGGTGCCGCCGATGGCGCCGGTATCTGCCGCCACGGCGCGAAAAGCGAGGCCGAGGCGCGTGAAAATGCGCGTGTAGGTCGCGTACATGTTGCGGTATTCCTGCTCCAGCCCGGCGTGATCGGCATGGAAGGAATAGCCGTCCTTCATGACGAACTCGCGCCCGCGCATGATGCCGAAACGCGGGCGCCGCTCGTCGCGGAACTTGGTCTGGATCTGGTAGAAATGCACCGGCAGCTGGCGATAGCTCTTCAGCTCGTTGCGCGCGATGTCGGTGATCACCTCCTCGGAGGTGGGCTGGATCACGAATTCGCGCTCGTGGCGGTCCTTGAAGCGCAGCAGCTCCGGGCCGTAGGCGCTCCAGCGGCCGGATTCGCGCCACAGCTCGCCGGGCTGCACCACCGGCAGGCTCAGCTCGATCGCCCCGGCGCGGTTCATTTCCTCGCGCACCACGGTCATGACCTTGTGCAGCACGCGCAGGCCGAGCGGCATCCAGCTGTAGATGCCGGCGGCGAGGCGGCGCACGAGCCCGGCGCGGATCATCAGCTGATGGCTGACCAGATCGGCGTCCGCGGGCACTTCCTTAGTGGTGCCGATGAAGAATCTCGAGCTGCGCATGGCCTCGGGCGCCGGGCGGAACGAATTCGCGCCGGCATTGTCATTGCTGCGGGGCTGTGAAAAAATGCCGCAGGAATTCTAGCTTAGGTGGTGTCGCCATGCTCGACAGGGACGGCTACCGGCCGAATGTGGGCATCATCCTCGCCAACTGGCGCAACGAGGTATTCTGGGGCAAGCGCGTCAACCAGCACTCGTGGCAGTTTCCGCAGGGCGGCATCCAGCACGGCGAAACTCCCGAAAAGGCGATGTTCCGCGAGCTCGAGGAGGAGATCGGCCTCAAGCCCGATCACGTACGCATTCTCGGGCGCACTCGCCACTGGCTGCGCTACGATGTGCCGAAGCAATGGGTGCGGCGCGACTGGCGCGGCACCTATCGCGGGCAGAAGCAGATCTGGTACCTGCTGCGGCTGCTGGGACGCGATTGCGACGTCAAGCTGCGCGCCAGCGGCCATCCGGAGTTCGACGCCTGGCGCTGGCACGGCTACTGGGTGCCGGTCGAGACCGTGATCGAGTTCAAGCGGGCGGTCTACAACCAGGCGCTCGCCGAGCTGCACCGCTACCTCAATTCCGACCGGCCGCGGCGCGCGCCACGGACCGCGCCGGCGCGAACCCTAGCCGCCCCCGGGCTGTCGGAGTCCTGAACCACGCGCTGGCCAGCGGGTATGGCGCGCGGCCGTGGCTCATGAATAGCAGTCTTCAATTCGTAATATTGCGAGAATCAATTTGATCAATTGAGGCCCCGGCGGTACCTTGCCGCAGTCGGCCTCGCGCCTTTCACCCAGGAGATCACCATGCAACTCAAAGGATCGAAGACCCATACCAATCTGAAAGCCGCTTTTGCCGGCGAGTCGCAAGCCAACCGGCGTTATCTGTATTTCGCAGCCAAAGCCGATGTCGAAGGCCAGAACGACGTCGCCGCGCTGTTCCGCTCCACCGCCGAAGGCGAGACCGGCCATGCGCACGGGCACCTCGAGTACATGGAAGCGATCGGCGACCCGGCGACCGACCTGCCCATCGGCAAGACGCGCCTGAACCTGAAGGCCGCCGTCGCCGGCGAGACCCATGAGTACACGGATATGTATCCGGGCATGGCGAAGGGCGCGCGCGAGGAAGGCTTCGCCGAAATCGCCGACTGGTTCGAAACACTCGCCAAGGCGGAGCGTTCGCACGCCAACCGTTTCCAGAAGGCGCTCGACCAGCTGGTCGACTGAACGCAGGACGGCATGCCGCAGATCGCCAGGGAGAGCCTCCTGCCGCTGGAGGCGTACGCGAAACAGCGCCAGGAGTTCCGCGCGCGCGTCATCGCGCACAAGCAGCAGCGCAGCCTCCGGCTCGGCGAGCACCTGACCCTGGTGTTCGAGGACGAGCTCACCATCCGCTACCAGATCCAGGAGATGCTGCGCATCGAGCGCATCTTCGAGGAGGACGGTATCCGGGGTGAGCTCGATGCCTACAACCCGCTCGTCCCGGACGGCAGCAACTGGAAGGCGACGATGCTGCTGGAGTATCCGGAGATCGAGGAACGGCAACGCCGGCTCGCGCAGCTGAAGGGCATCGAAGACCGCGTCTGGGTACAGGTCGAAGGCTGCGATCGCGTCCAGGCGATCGCCGACGAGGACCTCGAACGCGAAAACGAGCAGAAGACTTCGTCCGTGCATTTCCTGCGCTTCGAGCTCACCAGCGAGATGCGCAGCGCGATCAAGTACGGGGTGGGCCTCACGGTGGGCGTGGATCACCCCGAATACCGCGCCAGCGTCCAAGCGCCGCAGGCGCTCCGGGCAGCGCTCGCTTGCGATCTCGCCTGAGGCCTGTTGCGAGGGCCGCGCTCGCCGCGACGCTCGCCGCAGCGCTGCAGCAGCCGGGGCTCGCGCAACCCAAGTCGGACTGGGAGCTGGCGCAGGACGAACGCGACTGGCGCGAAGGCGAGTTCTCGCTGCCTGCGTACCCCAAGCCCGCAGACCTGGTGCCGTTCGACGTCAGCGCCGCGACCGATTTCCGTTTTTTCGTCGACGCGACCTCGCTCTCGGTAGGCCAGGACGGCGTGGTGCGCTACACGCTGGTGGCGCGCAGCCGGTCCGGGGCGGAGAACGTGAGCTTCGAGGGCATCCGCTGCAAGTCCGGCAGAGTCCGGGCGTACGCATTCGGCCAAGGCGGCGCCCGCTGGTCGGCGCGCGGAACGCCATGGCGCGCGATCGAACCCAGAGACGCGCAACGCTGGCATTTCGTCCTGTGGCGCGAATACTTCTGCCCGCACGCCATTGCGATCCGGGACGCGGCCGAGGGCGTTGACGCTTTGCGCCGCGGCGGCCACCCCGACGCACCGCGCGCGGACATGTTCGGTCGCTAGACCAGCGTCAGGTTGTCGCGATGGATCAGTTCGGGTTCGTCGATGTAGCCGAGCGCGAGCTCGATGTCCGATGACGGACGGCGCATGATCAGCCGCGTCTCGGCGGCGGAATAGTTGACCAGGCCGCGCGCCACTTCGCGGCCTTCCGGATCCTCGCAGCAGACCACCTCGCCGCGCTGGAACTCGCCACTCACGGCGGTGACCCCGATCGGCAGCAGGCTCTTGCCATCGCGCACGAGGGCGCGCACCGCGCCGGTGTCCAGGTGCAGGCGGCCGCCGACGTTGAGGTGATCGGCGAGCCACTGCTTGCGCGCCGCAAGCGGCTGGGTCTGCGCGATCAGCAGCGTGCCGAGGCGCTCGCCGCCGGCGAGGCGCATGAGCACGTCCTGCTCGCGGCCGGAGGCGATCACGGTGTGCGCACCGCTGCGCGCCGCCCGCTTGGCGGCAAGCACCTTGGTCAGCATGCCGCCCTTGCCAATGCCGCTGCCGGCGCCGCCCGCGACCTCCTCGAGCCAAGGCGCGCCCGCGGGTGCTTCGGTCACCAGGCGCGCGTCCGGCCGCCGGCGCGGGTCGGCGTCGAACAGTCCCGCCTGGTCGGTCAGGATCACGAGCGCATCGGCCTCGACCAGGTTCGTCACCAGCGCAGCGAGCGTGTCGTTGTCGCCGAATTTGATCTCGTCGGTGACGACCGTGTCGTTCTCGTTGATGACAGGGATGACGCCGAGCGCGAGCAGCGTGCGCAAGGTCGAACGCGCGTTCAGATAGCGCTGCCGGTCGGCCATGTCGGCGTGCGTAAGCAGCACCTGCGCCGTGGCCAGGCCGTGCTCGCGAAAGCAGGTTTCGTAGCATTGCGCCAGTCCCATCTGCCCGACTGCCGCCGCCGCCTGCAGCTCATGCATCGCCTGTGGTCGCCGCGTCCACCCCAGGCGCTGCAGCCCTTCGGCGATGGCACCGGACGAGACCATCACGCAGCGTTTGCCTGCCGCGCGCAGCAGCGCGATCTGCCGTGCCCAGCGCGCGATCGCTTCGACGTCCAGCCCGCGGCCGGCGTTGGTGACGAGCGACGAGCCGACCTTGATGACCAGCGTCCCAGCGTCAGCGATGCTTGCAGGCATGCGGGTTCAGCGCGCGCGGCGCGCTCGCGCCGGACGCGCCGCCTCGGCGGCGAGGAAACGGTGCGCTGCGAGGCAGACTTGCGTGCAGCCCTTGCCGGTCAGGGCGGAAACGGCATACCAGGCGCCTTTCCAGCGCAGGGCGCGCACGATCCTGCGGATGCGGGCGTCGGCGTCGGGCGCGAGATCGGTCTTGTTGAAGATCAGCCAGCGTGGCTTGCGATACAGCGCCTCCTCGTACTTGCGCAGCTCATGCGCGATCGCGCGCGCATCGCGCACCGGATCGGCGGTCTCGTCGAGCGGAGCAATGTCGATCAGGTGCAGCAGCAATCGCGTGCGCGCGAGATGGCGCAGGAACTGGTGTCCCAGCCCGGCGCCTTCGGCGGCGCCTTCGATCAGCCCCGGAATGTCGGCGATGACGAAGCTCGCCTCCGGCCCGGCGCGCACGACACCGAGCGAGGGGCTCAGGGTGGTGAACGGGTAGTCGGCAACCTTGGGCCGAGCGCTCGAGACGGCGCGGATGAAGGTCGACTTGCCTGCGTTCGGCAAGCCGAGCAGGCCGACGTCGGCGAGCACGCGCAGTTCCAGCGCCAGGCTGCGGCTTTCGCCCGGCTCGCCGCGTGTGAACTGGCGCGGCGCCCGATTGACGCTCGACTTGAAGTGGATATTGCCCAGGCCGCCCTTGCCGCCGCGCGCGAGCAGGGCGCGCTCGCCGTCGCGCGCGAGGTCGGCAACCAGTTCGCCGCTCTGCAGGTCGCGCACCAGCGTGCCGACCGGCATGCGCAGCCCGATGTCGTGCCCGGCATGGCCGTACTGGTCCGAGCCGCGGCCGGGTTCGCCGTTCTCGGCACGATGGTGCCGCGCAAAGCGGTAGTCGACGAGCGTGTTGATGTTGCGATCGGCGACGCCCCAGACGCTGCCGCCGCGCCCGCCGTCGCCCCCCGCAGGACCGCCGCGCGGCACGAACTTTTCGCGCCTGAACGCGGCGCTGCCGTTGCCGCCGTTGCCGGCCTGTACTTCGATCCTGGCTTCGTCGATGAATTTCATGGCGCAGAAACTAAAAAGCCCTACCGACTCCGATAGGGCTTCGGGCGGAGTCGATTGCGGGCTTCAGGCCGGCATGATGCTCACGGTCTTCTTGTTGCCCGCGCCCTTGACGGCGTAGTCGACGGTTCCCGGGGCGGTCGCGTACAGCGTGTGATCGCGGCCCATGCCGACGTTGGTGCCGGGATGGACGACGGTCCCGCGCTGACGCACCAGGATCTGGCCGGCGTTGACGCGCTCGCCACCGTAGACCTTGACCCCGAGGCGCTTGGCCTGGGAATCGCGGCCGTTGCGGGAGCTGCCGCCTGCTTTCTTGTGTGCCATGTTCGATGCCTCCTAGCTCGCCACCACGTCGTCGATGCGCACCTCGGTGAACCCCTGGCGATGGCCCTGGGATTTCTGGTAGTGCTTGCGCCGGCGCATCTTGAAGATCGTCACCTTGTCGCCGCGTCCGTGGGCGACCACAGTGGCGTTGACGCGGGCACCGTCAACGAACGGCGCGCCGACGCGGACGTTCTCGCCGTCGCCGACCATCAGCACCTGTTCGAAGGATACGGCTGCACCGACCTGCGCCTTGAGCAATTCGACGCGCACGGCGTCGCCGGGCTTGACGCGGTATTGCTTGCCGCCGGTCTGGATCACTGCGTGCATGGGATTGTTTCCGTAGCGGGACTGTGTAAAGACTTGGAATTATAGGAGATTTCGAGCTCACTCGTCAAAGGTCTCTATGCTAAGCTTCGCGCCCCGCACCCATGGAATCGCTTTCCTTTCTGGCGCCGGTCGCCGCCGACCTGCAACGCGTCGACGAAGTGATCCGGGCCCGTCTCGATTCCGACGTGGTGCTGGTGCGACAGGTCGCGGAATACATCGTCGCCGGCGGCGGCAAGCGGTTGCGCCCGGCCGTCGTCCTGCTGGCCGCCGGTGCTGCCGGATATTCAGGCGCTGCGCGGTTCGAACTGGCGGCGGTGGTCGAATTCATTCACACGGCGACCCTGCTGCACGACGACGTGGTCGACGAGTCCAGCCTGCGCCGCGGGCGCAAGACCGCCAACGCGGCGTTCGGCAATGCGGCCTCGGTCCTGGTCGGAGACTTCCTCTATTCGCGCGCCTTCCAGATGATGGTGCGTCTGGACAACATGCGCGTGATGCAGATCCTGGCCGAGGCCACCAATACGATCGCCGAGGGCGAGGTGCTGCAGTTGATGAACTGCCACGACGCCGGCGTGGACGAGGCACGCTATCTTGCCGTGATCCGCAGGAAGACGGCCAAACTGTTCGAGGCCGCGGCGTGGCTCGGCGGAATCCTCGGCGGCGTTGCGCTGCCGCAGGAGCGCAGTCTCGCGGCGTACGGCATGCACGTCGGCACGGCGTTCCAGTTGACCGACGACGTGCTCGACTACTCGGGTGAGGCCGACCAGATCGGCAAGAGCCTGGGCGATGACCTCGCCGAGGGCAAGCCGACGCTGCCGCTGATACGCGCCATGGCGACCGGAACGCCGCAGCAGGCGGCGCTCATCCGGCGCGCGATCGTCGACGGTGGGCGCGACGATTTCCGGCACGTGCTTGCCGCGATCGAAGCGACGGGCGCGCTCGCCTACACGCGGCAGGCCGCGCAGCGCGAGTGCGATGCTGCGCGCCGCGCCATCGCGCTGCTGCCGCCATCGCCGCACCGCGATTCTCTGCTAGAATTGGCGGCCTTTTCCGTGACGCGCCGGCACTAGCTGTTGCCTTCGCAGCGGTCGCGTTACCGGCCTCGGGGTGTAGCTCAGCCTGGTAGAGTACTGCGTTCGGGACGCAGGTGTCGGAGGTTCAAATCCTCTCACCCCGACCAATTTCCCCGCTTGCCGCGCCGCGCCGCATAATCCGGGCATGGGCCGTTTCCTCATCCTGGTCGTCGCGCTCTTCGCCCTGATCTGGCTGCTGCGCGGTGCGCTCTCCGGGCGCAAGCGCGGCCGGCCGGAGAGCCCGGAGCCGCGCGCCGAACTGGTGCAGTGCGCGCACTGCGGCGTGCATCTTCCCCGCATGGAGGCGCGCAGTGCCGGGGGGCGGCATTTTTGCAGCGAGGAGCACTGGCGGCTCGGCGCGCGCAAGGACTGATGGACGCGGCGCCGTACGCCCCGGGGCTGTTCGCGCGCGATGAGCGCACGCCGGATTCGTTCTGGCTTTCGCTGCGCTATTTCAATCGCTATCGCATCGCGCTCGCGGCGCTGTTCTTCGGCATTGCGGTGATCTATGGCGACGCGCTCACGCTGGGATCGCACCGCCTCGACATTTTCCGCGCCGTGAGTGCCGCCTACGTCGCCTGCGGCGTCGGCTTCGAATGGCTCATGCGCCAGTGGCGCGAGCGCTTCAACCTGCAGCTGTCGTGGCAGCTGTGCCTCGACATCGCCGCAATTACCGTCCTCATGTATGCCAGCGGCGGCATTCGCAGCGGCCTGGGCATGATGCTGCTGATCTCGCTCATCGGCGCGGCGCTGGTGGCGCCGCGCCGGCTGACGCTGCTGTATGCGGCGCTCGCGACGATCGCGGTGCTGCTCGAGCAGAGCTTCTGGGTGCTGGCGTTCGATGTGCCCACCGCGAGCTATCTGCAGCCGGGGCTGCTCGCGATCGGCTGTTTTGCCGCGGCGGGCGTGACGAACTGGCTGGCGCAGCGCGTCGCGGCGAGCCAGCTGCTGGCGCAGCAACGTGGCCGCGAACTCGAGAGTCAGATGCGCGTCAGCCAGCGCATCATCGAGGACATGCAGGATGGCGTGCTG
>Ga0155955_1003_pt1 | contig 11594 bp, 11 predicted proteins | sample RifCSPlowO2_02_FD_107609 | JGI IMG/M metagenome (GOLD analysis project Ga0155955, IMG submission 107609) | Betaproteobacteria bacterium RIFCSPLOWO2_02_FULL_67_19
GGACTTCGTCCCGATCCGCCCGGGCGAGGTGCGCATGTACGCCTGCGGCATGACGGTGTACGACTTCTGCCACCTGGGCCACGGCCGCATGCTGGTGGCGTTCGACATGGTGCAGCGCTGGCTGCGCGCGAGCGGCTACCGCGTCACCTACGTGCGCAACATCACCGATATCGACGACAAGATCATCCGGCGGGCGGTGGAGAACGGCGAGACCATCGGCGAGCTCACGGCGCGCTTCATCGACGCGATGCACCAGGATCTTGCCGCGCTGGGGGTGCAGAAGCCGGACCACGAGCCGCGCGCGACCGATTTCGTGCCGCAGATGCTGGCCATGATCGATCGCCTGGAGGCGAAGGGGCTCGCGTACCAGGACGGCGGCGGCGACGTGAACTTTGCCGTGCGCAAGTTCCCGCACTACGGTGCCCTGTCCGGCAAGTCGCTCGACGAACTGCGCGCGGGCGAGCGCGTCGAGATCGACGCCGCGAAGCGCGACCCGCTCGATTTCGCGCTGTGGAAGCGCGCCAAGCCCGGCGAGCCGAAATGGCCTTCGCGCTGGGGCGAGGGGCGCCCCGGCTGGCACATCGAGTGCTCCGCCATGGGTTGCACGCTGCTCGGCGAGCATTTCGACATTCACGGCGGCGGCCAGGACCTGCAGTTCCCGCATCACGAGAACGAGATCGCGCAGTCCGAGGGCGCGAACGGCGTGCGCTTCGCCAACTACTGGCTGCACAACGGCTTCCTGCGCGTCGACGACGAGAAGATGTCGAAGTCGCTCGGCAACTTCTTCACCCTGCGCGACGTGCTGCAGACGGTCGACGCCGAGGTGCTGCGTTTCCTGTATCTGCGCACGCATTACCGCAGCCCGCTCAACTATGCGGACGTGCACCTCGCGGAGGCGCGCCAGGCGCTGGCGCGGCTCTACACGGCGCTGAAATCGGCGCCGCTGGCGAGCGCCGCGTCGATCGACTGGAACGAGCCCTTCGCTGCCCGCTTCAGGGCGTCGATGGATGACGACTTCAACACCCCCGAGGCGATCGCGGTGCTGTTCGACGTCGCGCGCGAAATCGGCAGGGGACGCATCGAGCTCGGCGCGCTGCTGCGCTTGCTCGGCGGCGTGCTCGGGCTGCTGCAGCGCGATCCGCAGGCGTTCCTTCAGTCAGGGCCCGGCGTGGCGCTGGCCGTTGCCGAAATCCGGCAACGCATCGAGGTGCGGCTGGCGGCGCGCAGGCAGAAAGATTATGCCGAAGCGGATCGCATCCGCGCCGAGCTGGACGCCGCCGGCATCGTGCTCGAGGACGGCGCTGGCGGAACGACCTGGCGCAGGAAGTAGCGACGCTAGGCGGCGGCCGGCGGTCGCGCCGGGATTTCCAGCGCGACGCGGCGCGCGCTGCTTGCGGCGCGGACTTCCAACAGCGCGCCCGCGGGATAGAGCTGTTTGAGGCGTTCGCGCACCGGCGCGAGGTCGCTATCCGGCGAAGCGCCGGCGCCGGTCGCATCGCTCTCGACCATGACGGTCAGAGCGCGTGGCGTTGCTGCAATTTCGATCATCGCATGCAGGCGACGCACCTTCCAAGCCGGGCCCATGGCAACGCGGTCAAAGCACCTTGGGCGCCGGACAGCTCTGCGCCGACACGAGCGCGTGTGCGGCAGGCTGGGCAACGACCACGATGCGAGCCGGCCGCTGCAGCGCGAGTTTTTCGTGAGCCACGGCCTGCAGCATCGCCGCATGCAGGACCGCGAGCGCCGCGCCGTTCACCGCGATGGCCATTCCGAAACCCAACAAGCGAAGCGTCTGCGTCATGGTCGATTCTCCTCGAGGCCCGCGGAGAGCTTACGCAGGGGTGGCACCGGGCAACAACCGTGGTGCGACGAAACCACCAATGGGCAGACCAGGCTGCCGGAAATGCGGATGAATGGGACCTGCGGCGGTACTCTCGGGGGTCGCGGAGTCATCGGCCAGCAGGCCCGGTGGCGTGGCGCCGATGATGATGCCGAAGATGCCAGAGACGAACCTGTTCATGCCGCCCCACCCGCAACGCGTGGCGTCCATTATGCTTGCCGCGCGTGTCGGTCTGTCGGCTGCGGGCGCGATTCATCGCGGCGTTCCTGCAATTCATCGCAAAACCGTCGCCGGCGGTAGCGGCCACTGCCTACAGTGGCGCTTCCGCAATCACTCAAACCTAGCGTCACAATCGCGACCCGGACCATGAACGCATCGCCGCCATCCACCGCCCCCGCTTCCAGGCCCTCCGGCTGGGTACGGTTCTCCAGCGCCACGGCGTCCGCTTTCCGGCGCTATGCCGAGTGGCTGGTGAGCATCTCCTGGAAGAAGTTCTTCCTGCTTTCGCTGCTGTTGCTGATCGCCGCTGGAATCCTTTCCGAGATCCCGCCGTTTTCCCTGAGGTACACGACCGGCAGCGACAGCACGCCGGAGTCGCCGGCAAAGCGGAGCGCCCGCGCCAAGAAACTCAAGGAAAAATACGGCGAAGTCGACATCAGGATCGATGATCAGGGCATCCACATCAAGCGCAATCGGAGCGCGACCCCGTCGCCGCAGCCGAAAGCTTCGCCAGGCCTGAGCCCGGCGCCCACCGCGCCGCCGGAGACTCCGGCAAGCCCTGCACCACCCGCGGTCCCAGAGCTCCCGAAAAGCGTGGTCGAGTTCGGGCGCGACGGCATCACGGTGAGCGTTCCGCCCGGCACTGCCGCGGAGATCCGCGCCGCGATCGAGGAAGCGCGCGAGTCCATCCGCGAGGCGATCGCGGAGGAGATCGCGGCCGACATCCGCAGGCCGAGGCTGCGCGTGGTCCGGTTCGGGGAATTCCTGCCGCAACTTGCCCTGCTGCTGATCGTCGTCTCGATGGTGATCAAGATCGTGTACGCCGGCCGCGTCAAGGCCGAGGTCAAGGCGGCCGAGGCGCAGGAGACCGCCGACTCGGAAAGCCTCAGGCGGCAGGTGGTGGAGGCGCGCATGGCCGCGATGCAGGCGCAGGTCGAACCGCATTTCCTGTTCAACACGCTGGCGAGCATCGATCACCTGATCGAAGTCGATCCGGCGCGCGCCAGCACCATGCAGAAGAACCTGATCGCGCTGCTGCGCGCGTCGATGCCCGGCATGCGCGAGGCGGAGACCAACCTCGGGCGCGAGCTGGCGGTGGTGCGGCCTTACCTCGAGATCCTGCGCGTACGCATGGGCGACCGGCTGCAGACCGGGGTCAACGTGAGCGCAGGCCTGCACTCGGCCGAATTCCCGCCGATGATGCTGCAGTCGCTGGTGGAGAACGCCATCAAGCACGGGCTGGAGCCCAAGCCCGAGGGCGGCACGCTGCGCGTGGACGCCGAAGTGGTACACGGCAAGCTGGAAGTCTCCGTCGCCGACACCGGCGTCGGATTCGGGCGCGCCGCCACGGCCGGAACCGGGGTCGGCCTGGCGAACATCCGCGAGCGCCTCAAGCTGCTTTACGGCGGCGACGCCGAGCTGCGCATCGCCGACAACGCGCCGGCTGGCACGCGAATCACCGTCGTCGTACCCTATAGGACCGCCAACCACTCGAGCCGCGCCTGACCGAGTCCACGCCGATGCACCCACGCGCCCTGATCGCGGATGACGAGCCGCTGATGCGCGAGCAGCTGCGCGCGCGGCTTGCCGAAGTCTGGCCGGAACTGGAAGTCGTCGCCGAAGCGCGCAACGGCATCGAAGCGGTGGAGAAGACCGCGGCGTTGCGCCCGGAACTGATCTTTCTCGACATCCGCATGCCCGGCAAGACCGGCGTCGAGGCGGCGCGCGAGATCGCGGCGGCGGCGGCGGCCGGCGATGCGCCTATGCCGGAGATCGTTTTCGTCACCGCATTCGACCAATACGCCATCGAGGCCTTCGAGCAGGGGGTGGTGGATTACGTGCTCAAGCCGGCCGAGCGCGAGCGGCTTCAGGTCACGGTGGAGCGTGTCCGCAAGCGCCTGGGAGAGCGCGCCGCGCCATCCGCGCCGGGGTCGGCGGCGGGCACGCAGCAGGCCTTGCAGCAATTGCTCGAGCGCCTGCAAGGCCAGTTGAACGGTGCTGGCGCGGCCGGCTTCCTGAAATGGATCCAGGCCACCGTGGGGCAGCAGATCCAGATGATTGCGGTGGACGAGGTGCTGTTTTTCGTTGCCGACGAAAAGTACACGCGAGTGCAGACCGTGCAGCAGGAAGCGCTGATCCGCAAGCCGATCAAGGAACTCGTCGCCGAGCTGGACCCGAACCAGTTCTGGCAGATCCACCGTTCGACGCTGGTGAACGCGCGCGCGATCGCGGGGGTGAGCCGCGATTTTCGCGGCCGTCAGCTGGTGAGCATCAAGGGCCGGCCGGACAAGCTCGAAGTGAGCCGCAGCTACACGCACCTGTTCAAGGGCATGTAGGCCGGATCAGCCGGCGAAGAACTCCCGCACCTTGTCGAACCAGGACTTGCTGCGCGGATTGTGGCGCGCCGTGTCGCGCTGGCTGATGGTCTCGAATTCGCGCAGCAGCTCGCGCTGTTGCTCGGTCAGGTTCACCGGCGTCTCCACCACCACGTGGCAGAACAGGTCGCCGTGCTGCTGGCTGCGCACGCCGTGGATGCCCTTGCCGCGCAGGCGGAAGGTCTTGCCGCTCTGCGTTTCGGGCGGCACCTTGATGCGCGCGCTGCCGTCGAGCGTCGGAATCTCGATATCGCCGCCGAGCGCCGCGATCGCGAACGATACCGGCATCTCGCAATGCAGGTCGTCGTGATCGCGCGTGAACACGGCGTGCGGTTTGATGTGCGTCTGCACATAGAGGTCGCCCGGAGGGCCGCCGTTCACGCCCGGCTCGCCCTCGCCGGTCAGCCGCACGCGGTCGCCCTCGTCGACGCCCGCCGGGATCCGCACCTGCAGTGTCTTGTGGTGCTTGAGGCGGCCCGCGCCGCCGCACTGGGCGCAGGGCTGCGCGATCACCTTGCCGGCACCACGGCAACGCGGGCAGGTTTGCGCGATGGAAAACGGGCCCTGCGAAACGCGCACCTGGCCCGCGCCGTGGCAGGTCGGGCAGGTCTGCGGCTGCGTGCCGGGCTTGGCGCCGCTGCCGTGGCAGGCGCCGCACTCGGTCATGGTGGGGACGCGGATCTTGGTCTCGAAGCCGTGCGCCGCCTGCTCCAGCGTGATCTCGAGGTTGTAGCGCAGGTCCGCGCCACGGTACACGGTCGAGCGCCCGCCGCGCCCGCCGCCGAAGATTTCGCCGAAGATGTCGCCGAAGATGTCGCCGAAGCCGGCGCCGCCGAAACCGGCGCCCGCGCCGGCCGAAGCCGCTGCGCTCGGATCGACGCCCGCGTGGCCGAAGCGGTCGTAGGCGCCGCGCTTCTGCCCGTCGGACAGGATCTCGTAGGCCTCCTTGGCTTCCTTGAAGTGCTCTTCCGCCTTGGGGTTGTCCGGATTGCGGTCCGGATGCCACTTCATGGCGAGCTTGCGGTAGGCCTTCTTGATGTCCTCGTCGGCAGCATCCCGGTTCACTCCGAGGACTTCGTAGTAGTCTCGCTTGGCCATTTCGTGGTGTCCGTTTGATGCGAAAAAGGCCGGGATGAACGGCGCATCGTCGCCGTCCCATCCCGGCCAGCTAAGCCGGCGCGCTTTCCGCGTCCGGCGCTAGCCGGTCTTCTTTTCCTTCACTTCGGTGAACTCGGCGTCGACCACGTTGCCGTCATCCTTCGCCGCGTTGCCCGCCGCTTGCTGCTGCTGCGCGCCCGCCTGCTGCTGCTGTTGTTGTGCCTGCGCATCGGCGTAGATCTTCTCGCCGAGCTTCTGCGACGCCTGCCCGAGCGCCTGCGCCTTCGCCTCGATCTTCTCCTTGTCGTCCGACTTGAGCACGCCCTCGGCGTCCTTCAGCGCCGCTTCGATCGCGTCCTTCTCCGTGGCATCGAGCTTGTCGCCGTACTCCTTCAGCGACTTGCGCACCGAATGCACCAGCGCTTCGCACTGGTTGCGCGCGTTGACCAGGTCGAGCGCCTTGCGGTCTTCCTCGGCGTGCGCCTCGGCGTCCTTGACCATGCGCTGGATCTCCTGCTCGGTCAGCCCGGAGCCGGCCTGGATCTTGATCTTCGCCTCCTTGCCGGTCGATTTGTCCTTGGCGGCGACGTGCAGGATGCCGTTGGCGTCGATGTCGAACGTGACCTCGATCTGCGGCATGCCGCGCGGCGCGGGCGCGATGTCGGCGAGGTTGAACTGGCCCAGCGACTTGTTGCCCGCAGCCATGTCGCGTTCGCCCTGCAGCACGTGGATCGTCACCGCGGTCTGGTTATCGTCCGCGGTCGAGAACACCTGGTGGGCCTTGGTCGGGACGGTGGTGTTTTTCTGGATCAGCTTGGTCATCACCCCGCCGAGCGTCTCGATGCCGAGCGACAGCGGCGTCACGTCGAGCAGCAGCACGTCCTTGACGTCGCCCTTCAACACGCCGGCCTGGATCGCGGCACCGACCGCCACCGCCTCGTCCGGGTTGACGTCCTTGCGCGGCTCCTTGCCGAAGAACTCGCGCACCTTGTCGACGACCTTCGGCATGCGCGTCTGGCCGCCCACCAGGATGACGTCGGCGATTTCCGACACCTTGACGCCCGCGTCCTTGATCGCGATACGGCAGGGCTCGATGGTCCGCTCCACCAGCTCGTCGACCAGCGATTCGAACTTGGCGCGCGTGATCTTCATCGTCAGGTGCTTCGGCCCGGAGGCGTCGGCGGTCACGTACGGCAGGTTGATCTCGGTCTGCTGCGACGAGGACAGCTCGATCTTCGCCTTCTCCGCGGCTTCCTTCAGGCGCTGCAGCGCGAGCACGTCCTTCGACAGGTCGACGCCCTGGTCCTTCTTGAATTCGGTGACGATGTAGTCGATCAGGCGCTGGTCGAAGTCCTCGCCGCCGAGGAAGGTGTCGCCGTTGGTGGACAGGACCTCGAACTGCATTTCGCCCTCGACGTCGGCGATCTCGATGATCGAGATGTCGAAGGTGCCGCCGCCCAGGTCGTAGACCGCGATCTTGCGGTCGCCCTTTTCCTGCTTGTCGAGACCGAAGGCGAGCGCGGCGGCCGTCGGCTCGTTGATGATGCGCTTGACTTCCAGCCCGGCAATGCGGCCCGCGTCCTTGGTGGCCTGGCGCTGCGAGTCGTTGAAGTACGCCGGCACGGTGATCACCGCCTCGGTCACTTCCTCGCCGAGATAGTCCTCGGCGGTCTTCTTCATCTTGCGCAGCACGTCAGCCGAGACCTGCTGTGGCGCGATTTTCTTGCCGCGCACTTCGACCCAGGCGTCGCCGTTGTCCGCCTTGACGATGCGAAACGGCATCAGGCTGATGTCCTTGTGCACCTCTTTTTCCTCGAAACGGCGGCCGATCAGGCGCTTGACGGCATAAAGGGTGTTCTTGGCGTTGGTGACGGCCTGGCGCTTGGCCGGCGCGCCGACCAGGGTTTCGTCGTCTTCGGTGTAGGCCACCACGGAAGGGGTCGTCCGCGCGCCTTCGGAGTTCTCGATGACCTTCGGCTTGCCGCCCTCCATGATGGCGACGCAGGAGTTGGTCGTGCCCAGGTCGATGCCGATGATCTTTGACATTTGTCAGGTCCTTGAATGTTGATCTAAGCCTGCGTCCGATATGGGGTTTCCGTTGCCGTTTTCAACCTTGGGGGGCGTTTCCCCCGGCGGTTTCCCGAGCCTTCGCCACGGTCACCAGGGCCGGCCGCACCACGCGCTCGTTCAGGACATAGCCCTTCTGCATTACGGCCACGATGGTGTTGGGCTCGGCCTCGGCCTCGACCACCGCCATCGCCTGGTGACGGTGCGGGTCGAAGCGCGCGCCCGGCGTCGGTGCCACTTCGGCCACGCTCGCGCGCTCGAGGGCGGCCCGCAGGAGCCTGAGTGTCAGCTCGACCCCGCTGCGAAGCGAATCCGCGGTCGCGTTGCCCGCGCCCAAGGCAGCCTCCAGGCTGTCGAGCACCGGCAGCAAGTCGTCGACGAACCGCTCGATCGCGAACTTGCGTGCCTGTGCGACGTCGGCCTGGGCGCGCTTGCGCGCATTCTCGGCATCGGCCAGGGCCCGCAGCCAGGCCTGGCGCTGGTCTTCGATCTTCGCTTGCGCCTCGGCGAGAAGTGCGTCCAGCGGCCTCGGCTCGGGCGCGCCCGCATCGGTCTGCGGCGCTTGGCTTGCTGTGGGGTCGTCTGCCATGGCGGAAGGATTCAGGAATCGGTCGATATTTCAACGAGCTTCAATGGGGGCACATCCGGCCACTTCAAGAGGCCTGCCGCGGACAGAGCCTGCCGGAGCGGGTTCAGGCCGTGCGGACGATCGCGCCCAGCGCCTCGATCCAGCGCGGGTCTTCGTTCAGGCAGGGCAGGGCGTGGAACTCTTCGCCCCCGGCCTCGAGGAAGGCGGTGCGCACCTCCATCCCGATCTCCTCGAGCGTCTCGAGGCAGTCGGCGACGAATCCCGGACAGACCACGTCGACCCTCTTGAGCCCGCCGCGCGCAAGCTCGATCAGCGTCGGCTGCGTGTAGGGCTGCAGCCACTCGGCGGCGCCAAAGCGCGACTGAAACGTCAGCTGCCACTGTTGCGGCTTCAGTTCCAGCGCGCCAGCGAGCCGCCGCGCGGTCTCGCGGCACTGTTTTTCGTAGGGGTCGCCGCGCTGCACCGAGCGTTTCGGGATGCCGTGAAAACTCATCACCAGCAGCTCGCCGCGGCCGCGCTGGTCCCACTGGCGGCGCACGCCCGCGGCGAGCGCCGCGATGTAGGCCGGGTGGTCGTGAAACTGCTCGATCATGGTGACCTCGGCGCCGATGACGTCGCGCACGCTTTCCGTGGTGCTGCGCGCGTACTGCGGATACAGCGGCAGCACGACGATGCGACGCGAGCCCGCGGCGCGCAGACGCGCAAGGCCGTGGACGACGCTGGGCTCGCCGTAGCGCATCGCGTGCTCGACGCGCAAGCCGCTCGCCGCGGCGAGCAGCCGGGCCTGCTGCGCGGTGTGCACCGCGAGCGGCGAGCCTGCCGCAGTCCAGATCGCAGCGTATTTCCTGGCCGAGCGCGCCGGCCGGATGTTGAGGATCACGCCGTGCAGCAGCGGCAGCCAGAGCCAGCGCGGCAGCTCGACCACGCGCGGATCGGAAAGGAATTCGGCCAGGTAAGCGCGCACGGCCGGCGGCGTCGGCGCCGCGGGCGTGCCGAGGTTGACGAGCAGGACGCCGTCGCTCACCGGCCGGCGCCGCTCAATGCTGCGACAGCGCGCTCGACAGGAGCTTGGCGGTGACGTCGACCAGCGGCACGACCCGGTCGTAGGCCATGCGCGTCGGCCCGATCACGCCGACCGTGCCGACCACTTCGCCGTCGACCGTGTAGGGCGCGGTCACCACGCTCACCTCGTCGGGCGTCGAGACGTCGGATTCGCCGCCGATGAAGATCTGCACCCCTTCGCCGCGCAGCGAAGAATCGAGGATCTGCAGGAGCGACGTCTTGTGCTCGAACAGCTCGAACAGCTGGCGCAGCCGCTTCATGTCGTGCGACAGGTCATGCACCGAAAGCAGGTTGCGCTCGCCCGAGATCACGTAAGGCGCGGCGGTGTCCGCCATCGCCTGGCTGCTCGCCTCGAGCGCGGCGCTCATCAGCGTCATCATGTCGCGCCGCAGTTCGTGCAGCTCCTGGTGCAGGCGCTGGCGGATGTCCTCGAAGCCCTGGCCGGAATAGTGCTGGTTGATGAAATTGGCCGCCGCCACCAGCTCCGCCGGCGTGTAGTCGCGCTCGGTGAGCAGGATGTGGTTCTGCACGTCGCCCTCCGGGGTGATCACGATCAGCAGCACGCGCTTCTCCGACAGCCGCAGGAATTCGAGCTGGCGGAAGGTCACGGCGCGCCGGCGCGGCGTCCTGACGATGCCGGCGAACTGGGTGAGCTGGGAGAGCAGGTGCGAGGCCGCCTGGATCACGCGCTGCGGGTTGTCCGGATGCAGCTGGTCTTCGAGCCGGTGGATCTCGCCCGTGCCGAGCGACTTCACCACCAGCAGGGTGTCGACGAAGAAGCGGTAGCCCTGCGGCGTCGGCACGCGGCCGGCGGAGGTGTGCGGGCTGGTGATGAAACCGAGCTCCTCCAGGTCGGACATGACATTGCGGATCGTGGCCGGCGACAGGTCGAGGCCGGAGTAGCGCGAAAGCGTGCGCGAGCCCACCGGCTGGCCCTCTTCGATATAGCGTTCGATGAGGGTCTTCAGCAGGAGCTGGGCACGCTTGTCGAGCATGCGACCAATTCTACACATGCCGCTACAATGCCAGCGACCCATTCGATGCCCCGCACTGAACGCATGCCGCCCGCTTTTCGCCGCGTCGCACTGATCGGCAAGCAGACGCCGCAAATCGCGGAGTCGCTCCAGATTCTGCGCCAGTTGCTGCGCGAGCGCGGTTGCGAGGTGCTGGTGGAGCGCGAGACCGCGCGCAGCGTGGGCGACGGCGAGTCGGCGGCCGACTTCGAAACCATCGGGCGCTCGGCCGACCTGGCGATCGTGCTGGGCGGCGACGGCACGATGCTGTCGGCGGCGCGCAACCTGGTGCGCCACGGCGTGCCGCTGGCCGGCATCAACCAGGGACGCGTCGGCTTCATGACCGACATCGCGTTCTCGGACATGCGGGAGTCGGTGGGCGCGATCCTCGACGGCCGGCACAGCATCGAGGAACGCTCGCTGCTCGATGCCGAGGTGCGGCGCGGCGGGGAGGTGCTGCTGCGCACCCTGGCGCTCAACGAGGCGGTGGTCGGCAAGGGCTCGCAGGGCCGCCTGATCGAGTTCGAGCTGCGCATCGACGGCGAGTATGTCTACCGCCTGCGCGCCGACGGCGTGATCGTGGCGACGCCGACCGGCTCCACGGCCTATTCGCTCTCGGCGCAGGGCCCGATCCTGCAGCCCACGGTGCCGGCACTGGCGCTGGTGCCGCTCAATCCGCACGTGCTCTCGGCGCGGCCGGTGAGCGTGAGCGACGCCAGCGTGATCGAGATCGGGCTGCTGCGCGCGCTCGACGCGCGTGCCCACTTCGACGGCTTCGCGCTCGCCGACCTGCAGCAGGGCGACAGCCTGATGTTGAAGCGTTCCGCGGACGCGATCCGCTTCGTGCATCCGCCGGGCTACAGCTATTTCGTGATGCTGCGCGAGAAGCTGCGCTGGAGCGAGAACCCGGCGTCGCCGCTGCCGGAAGACTGAACGTTCCGTGCTGCGCGCGCTCGGCATCCGGAATTTCGTCATCGCGGAGCGGGTCGAGCTGGACACCGCACCGGGCTTCACGGTGCTGACGGGCGAGACCGGGGCCGGAAAGTCGATCCTGGTCGATGCGATCGAGCTGCTGGTCGGCGGCCGCGGCGACGGCACCCTCGTCCGCGAAGGCGCCGCGCGCGCCGAACTCTCGGCGGAGTTCGACCTGGACGCGCGCGCGCCGCTCGCCGCATGGCTGGCCGAAAACGGGTTCGAGGGCGATCCCGGCAGCGTCATTCTGCGGCGCAGCATCGATCGCGACGGGCGCTCGCGCTGCTTCGTGAATGGCCATGCCGCGACGCTTGCACAACTGCGCGAGGCCGGCGAGTCGCTGCTCGACATCCACGGCC
>Ga0155955_1111_pt4 | contig 11594 bp, 7 predicted proteins | sample RifCSPlowO2_02_FD_107609 | JGI IMG/M metagenome (GOLD analysis project Ga0155955, IMG submission 107609) | Betaproteobacteria bacterium RIFCSPLOWO2_02_FULL_67_19
CATAGCGCGCGGGCACCGACTCCTTGGCGAACGCAAAGCCGATCACCATGCAGCCCGAGCAAAAACCCGCCGCAATCAGCAATGCGAGCAGCAGGTTTGGGCTCAACGGGTGCCGCCCCAGAAAAACGATCGACCACAGCACCAGCGACGAAAAGGCGCCGATCGCGTAGAGCGGCTTGCGCTCGTGCAGACGATCGGACATCGCGCCGAACACGGGTCCGCCCAAGGCCCAGGCCAGCATGAGGGCAGAGCAGTAGAACGCCGCACGCTGCGTGGAAAAACCATAGACCGCGACGAGATAGGGTACGCCCCAAAGGCCGCCGAAGGACAGGATCGCGCCGGTGACGCCCTGCGGCGCAAGGAACGCGAGCCAGCTATTGCGGTAGCGCAGAACCTCCGCCAGCCCGCGCCAGACCGATGGCCGTTCGCCGGCGGGCAGCCGCGCGACGACGTAAGCGCGATAACCGCGCTCGCTCGGATCGTCGCGCACCAGCCACCAGATGGCGGCGCAGACCAGGGCAATCGCTGCCGCGCCGGCGAGCATGACCGGGCGCCAGCCAAACTCGCCCACTGCCCAGCGTAACGGCACGCCCGCAGTCACCGCGCCTGTCATCCCCGCCGCGAGCGATAGGCCGCTCGCCAGGGCAAAGCGTCGCGGCGGCAGCCAATGGCCGGCAAGCTTGAGCGTACCGACCCACGCCACGCCGACGGCGCCGCCGATCAGCAGCCGCCCCAGATTGGCCAGTGCGAGACTGGGCGCCAGCGCGAACAGCACACCGCCAACGGCCGCAACGCCGGCGCCAGAGGTCAGCACGCGCCGCGCGCCGTATCGGTCCACCATCAGGCCGGTGGGAATCTGCATGGCGACGTAGCTGTAGAAATAGAACGCCGAGAGATTCCCCAATCCGGCCGCGGCGATGGCGAATTCCGCCATCAGCTCCTGCGTCATGACCGCGGGGGCAACGCGCTGGAAAAAACCCGCGAGGTAAAGCGCGGCCCCCAGCGCCCAGATCGACCAGGCGACGCGGGCAGGCGGGTGCGTTGGGTGAGTCAGGATTCAGTCGCCCGGCGCAGCGGGCCAAGCGAAACGATCAGCCGGCTGCGCGGGCTAGCATTGTTCCCACGGCAACCCGTCCCGGCGCCAGCCGGTTACCACGCCGCGGTGATGCTGCTCGTCGAGTTCGCCCTCGAAACCGTGCACCACGTTGTACACCCGGGTGAAACCGGCCCTTTCCAAGGCCGCGCCGGCTTCCTGCGAGCGGTTGCCGCTGCGGCAGATAAGCAGGATCGGACGCGTGTTGTGGTTGGTGCCGGCAAGCTTCTTCACCTGGCCGACGAAATGCGGATTGACGTCCCAGTCCGGACCGTCATTCCACGCGACGTGCAGCGCGCCCACCGGATGCCCGACAAACAGATATTCCATCTCACTGCGGCAATCGACGAACAGCGCGTCGGCGTGCTGCTGCAGGAATTCCACTGCCGCCTTGGGCTCGAGGTGGTCCATGGGAGGTCATGATTATACGCCGCGAGGCGGCTGCGAGACGCCCACGCTGACCGTCTAAACGGTTGACGGTTAAGGACTTCCGGGGCAAACTGCGGACCTGCGCCGATTTGATGTTCAGCTTGCGGGCGCGTTACAAATTCGGCTAAAGAGACGCGTGGCAAAGTGCGGGGGACTCCACCCCCGTTCCCTGAAACGCCCGTTTCTGCGCCAAGCTGAGCGGGCGTTTCTGTTTTCGAGCGATCGATGAACCCGACTCACCCCACTGCCAACCTGAATGCATTGCTAGCCAAGCGCATTCTGGTCCTCGACGGCGCCATGGGGACCATGATCCAGCGCGAGCGCTTGACCGAGGAGCAGTTCCGCGGCGAGCGTTTTCGTGACTGGTCGCGCGAGCTGCGGGGCAACAACGATCTGCTGGTCCTGACACAGCCCGCGCTGGTGCGCCGCATCCACCTCGATTACTTCGAGGCCGGTGCGGACATCGTCGAAACCAATACCTTCAACGCGACACCGGTCTCGCTCGCGGACTACGGCATGGAGGCGCTCGCCTATGACATCAATCTGGCCGCGGCGCGCCTTGCCCGCGAGGCGGCGGCGGAGGCGCAGCACCGCGACCCATCGCGCCAGCGCTTTGTCGCCGGTGCCCTCGGGCCGACCTCGAAAACTGCGTCCATTTCGCCCGATGTCAACGACCCCGGGTTTCGCAATATCAGCTTCGACGCGCTGGTGGCCGCGTACCACGAGGCGGCGCGGGCGCTGCTCGATGGCGGCGTTGATCTGCTGCTGGTGGAAACGGTTTTCGACACGCTCAACGCGAAGGCGGCACTGTACGCGATCGAGGTCCTGTTCGACGAACGCGGCTTGCGCCTGCCGCTCATCGTCTCGGGCACCATCACCGACGCGTCCGGCCGCACGCTCTCGGGCCAGACGACCGAAGCGTTCTACAACTCGGTGCGCCACGCGCGCCCGTTGGTCGTCGGACTCAACTGCGCGCTCGGCGCCAAGGAACTGCGTCAATACGTCGAGGAGTTGTCGGCGATCGCCGCGATGTATGTCTCCTGCTATCCCAACGCCGGGCTGCCGAACGCGTTTGGCGAATACGACGACACCCCCGAGTCGATGGCGCAGCAGATGGGCGAATGGGCGCGCGCCGGATTCCTGAACCTGGTCGGCGGCTGCTGCGGCACGACGCCGGAGCACATCCGCGCCATCGCCGCGGCCGTGCAAGACGTGCCGCCGCGCGCCTTGCCCGAGCGGCCGACGATGCTTCGTCTCTCGGGTCTCGAGCCGCTCAACGTAGGTGAGGGCTCGCTTTTCGTAAACATTGGAGAGCGCACCAATGTAACGGGGTCGAAGGCCTTCGCTCGACTGATCCTTGCTGGTAATTACGCGGAGGCTCTGTCGGTGGCGCGCCAGCAGGTGGAGAACGGCGCGCAGATCATCGATGTGAACATGGACGAGGCGATGCTCGACTCCGAGCGCGCCATGAGTACGTTTCTCAGCCTGGTCGCAACAGAACCCGATATCGCGCGCGTACCGGTCATGGTGGATTCATCCAAGTGGTCCGTGATCGAGGCCGGCCTGAAGTGCCTGCAGGGCAAGGGCATCGTGAATTCGATCAGCCTCAAGGAAGGCGAGGGCGAGTTTCTGCGCCAGGCACGCCTCGCGCGCCGCTACGGCGCCGCGGTGGTGGTGATGGCGTTCGACGAGCACGGGCAGGCCGACAGCCTCGAGCGCCGCATCGCGATCTGCGGGCGTGCCCACGCGCTGCTCACGTCGCACGCCGGCTTTCCGGCCGAGGACATCATCTTCGATCCAAACATCTTTGCGCTCGCCACCGGCCTGGAAGAGCATGCGCGCTACGGCATCGATTTTCTCGAGGCGACGCGCTGGATCCGGGGGCACCTGCCCGGCACGAACGTTTCCGGCGGCGTCTCCAACCTGTCGTTTTCGTTCCGTGGCAACGATCCGGTGCGCGAAGCGATGCACACCGCTTTTCTCTATCACGCAGTGGCCGCAGGCCTGTCGATGGGCATCGTCAACGCGGGTCAGCTCGGCGTCTACGAGCAGATCGAGCCCGAATTGCGCGGCCGCGTCGAGGACATCCTCTTCAACCGCAGAGCCGATGCCACCGAACGGCTGGTCGAATACGCCGCCACGGTCAGGGGCGGTGCGAGGCTTGAACGCGAGGACGGCGCCTGGCGCCACGCCTCCGTCGAGCAGCGGCTGGTGCACGCGCTGGTCAATGGCGTGACCAGCCACATCGTCGAGGACACGGAGGAGGCGCGCCGCAAGTACCCGAGGCCGATCGAGGTCATCGAGGGGCCGCTGATGGAGGGCATGAACGTGGTCGGCGACCTGTTCGGCGCCGGCAAGATGTTCCTGCCACAGGTCGTCAAGTCGGCGCGTGTCATGAAGCAGGCGGTTGCCCACCTGATCCCATTCATCGAGGCCGAGAAAGCCAGGAGCGGCGAGGCTGCCCGCGCCAAGGGCAAGCTGGTGATCGCCACGGTGAAAGGCGACGTCCATGATATCGGCAAGAACATCGTCGCGGTCGTGCTCCAGTGCAACAACTACGACGTGGTGAATCTCGGCGTCATGGTGCCGGCGCAGACGATTCTCGACGTGGCGCGGCGCGAACGGGCCGATGCGATCGGCCTGTCCGGCCTCATCACGCCCTCCCTCGAGGAGATGACGCACGTGGCGCGCGAGATGCAACGGCAGGGGTTTACGCTGCCGCTGCTGATCGGCGGGGCTACCACGTCGCGCGCGCATACCGCGGTGAAAATCGCGCCGCAGTACGAGGCCCCTGTGGTCTACGTGCCGGACGCCTCGCGCAGCGTGCCCGTGGTGCAGAGCCTGCTCTCGCCCGATGGGCGCGCGGCATTCGACGCCTCGGTCCGCGCGGATTACGCTCGCATTCGGTCGCAGCACGCGGCAAAGAAAGGACCCGGACCACTGCATTCCCTGGCCGAGGCCCGCCAGCGCGGTCTCAAGACGGACTGGACGCGCTATGCGCCGCCACGGCCGCGTCGCCTCGGGGTCTCGCAGATGGCCGACTACCCACTGGAAAAGCTGATCCCGTACATCGATTGGACGCCGTTTTTCCAGGCCTGGGAGCTGTCCGGTCCCTACCCGAAGATCCTGGACGACCCGGTGGTGGGCGAGACGGCGCGCAAGCTGCACGCCGAGGCGCTGGCGACCCTCGCGTGCGTCGTGAGTGAGAAATGGATCCGGGCCGACGGTGTGTACGGCCTGTTCGCGGCAGCGCAGGTCAATCAGGATGACATCGAGATCTTCGCCGACGAATCGCAGCGCCGCGTCCTGATGACCTGGCACAACCTGCGGCAACAGAACCACAAGCCGGCCGGCCGGCCGAACCTCTGCCTGGCCGATTTCATGGCGCCGAAGGATGCGGGCGTGCACGACTACATCGGCGCCTTCGCAGTCTGCGCCGGCGGCTTCGAAGTGCGCGTCGCCGCGCTTGAAGCGCAGCACGATGACTATTCCGCGATCATGCTGAAAGTGCTCGCCGACCGCCTGGCGGAAGCCTTCGCCGAGCACCTGCACGAGCGGGTACGGCGCGAGTTCTGGGGCTACGCCGCGGAGGAACACCTGACGCGAGAGGCCCTGATCGCGGAGACCTACCGCGGCATTCGGCCGGCGCCCGGCTATCCCGCCTGTCCGGACCACACCGAGAAAGGGCCCCTGTTCGCCCTGCTCGATGCGCCCGCCAATGCCGGCATGCGGCTCACTGAATCCTACGCCATGCTGCCGGCGTCAGCGGTATCCGGGTTTTACCTTTCGCACCCCGAGGCGAGCTACTTCGCCGTCGGCAAGATCGGCCGCGACCAGGTCGAGGACTACGCGCGGCGCAAGAGCCTGAGCGTCGCCGATGCCGAGCGCTGGCTCGCGCCTTACCTGGCGTACGAGCCGGCCGATATAATTTCGGGCGTATCCACTTAGGGAGAATCGAGATGGGCAAGGGCGACAAGCGCACGCGCAAGGGCAAGATCTACAAGGGCAGCTACGGCAAGAGCCGGCCGCAGCGCGTGAAGAAGAAGAAAGCCTGAAGGGCGGCGCGCTAGCGCCGCCAGAAGGCGGGCGTCAGCACCACCAGCAGCGTGAACAGCTCGAGCCTCCCGAGAAGCATCAGGAAGGTCAGCAACCAGGTCTGGAAATCGTTCATCACCTGATAGTTCGAGGCGGGCCCGACCTGCCCCAGACCGGGGCCCATGTTGTTGATCGCGGCGACCGCCGCGGAAAAGCCGGTGATCGCGTCCAGGCCGCTGGCTGTCAGCAGCAGGGTCGACAGGCTGATGCAGGCGATGTAGACGAAGATGTACGCCAGCACGGCGAACACGATGTTGTTCTCGATGGCGTGCCCGGAAAACTTCACCGGGCGATGCAGTTTGGGATGGATGATGCGCAGCAGCTCGCGCAGGCTCTGCTTGAACAGGATCTGGGCGCGAATCATCTTGACGCCGCTGCCGGTAGAGCCGGAGCAGCAGACAAAGCTGCACAGGAACAGCATCGACAGCGGCGCGAAAATCGGCCAGAGGTTGAAATCGGTGTTGGCGTAGCCAGTCGTGGTGGCGATCGAGATGACATTGAAGCTCGCATAGCGCAGCGCGCTGCCGAAATCCGCATAGACCCCCATCGCCAGCAGGTAGAGCGCAATCAGCAGCACCGAGGTGAACAGCACTGCCAGATAGACGGTCGCCTCCGGATCGCGCCGATAGGGCGCCAGCGAGAGCCTGCGCCAAGCCAGGAAATGCGTGGCGAAGTTCACCCCTGCCACCAGCATGAAGAACATCGCCACGGCCTCGATCTTGGGAGAGTTCCAATAGGCGAAGCTCGCATCGTGCGTGGAAAAACCGCCTAATCCCATGGTCGTAAAGCCATGCATGACCGCGTCGATCCACGACATGCCCGCCCAGCGATAGGCGAGCATGCAGAAAACCGTCAGTGCGAAATAGACCAGCCACAGACCCTTGGCCGTTTCGGCGATGCGCGGCGTGAGCTTGGTATCCTTCATCGGTCCGGGGGTTTCCGCCTTGTACAGCTGTGATCCGCCGACGCCCAGCAGCGGCATGATCGCCACGGCGAGCACGAGCACTCCCATGCCGCCGAGCCAGATCATGAAGCCGCGCCAGAGGTTGATGGAGGGCGGCAGCGCGTCAAGACCCGAGAGCACGGTCGCGCCGCTCGCAGTGAGTCCCGATGCCGCCTCGAAATAGGCGTCGGTAAAAGATAGTCCTGGAAGGAAAATCAGCAACGGCAAGGTCGCAAACGCAGGCAGCACGGTCCAGACGAGCGCCACCAGGAGAAAACCATCGCGCACCTGAAGTTCGCGGCGCAGGCGTCGCGTACCCAGCCACAGGACCGCGCCCACGAGGAGGGTCGCTACGATCGCCTCGTCGTAGGCGTGCGCGGCGCCATCGCCCAAGCCGAGCGAGAAAGCGAGCGGCACCAGCAGGCAGGCTGAGAACAGCATGACCACCAGCCCGAGGTGGTTGAGGACGGCGCCGATGTGCATGCCGGCCGGTGCCGTTACAGGAAGCGCGCCCCGACCTGGAACAGGCGTTCCACCCTGGGCAGGATCTTCTTGTCGGTGACGAAGACGATGACGTGGTCCTCGGCGAGGATGCGCGTGTCGTGGTGCGCCATCAGCACCTCGTCGCCGCGCACGATGGCGCCGATGGTGGTGCCGGGCGGCAGCTCGATCTCCTCGATGCGCCGGTCCGTGACGCGGCAGGAGTCGCGATCGCCGTGCACCACCGCCTCGAGCGCTTCGGCGGCGCCGCGGCGCAGCGAGTGCACCGCCACGACGTCGCCGCGGCGCACGTGCGCCAGCAGCTTGCCGATGGTGGCCTGCGCCGGCGAGATCGCGATGTCGATCTGCGCCCCCTGCACCAGATCGACGTAGCTCCGGCGGTTGATGAGCGACACGACGCGGCGCGCCCCCATGCGCTTGGCCAACAGCGAGCTCATGATGTTGTTCTCGTCGTCGTTGGTGACGGCGACGAACAGGTCCATGTCGTCGATGTTTTCCTGCTCGAGCAGCTCCTCGTCGGTGCCGTCGCCGTTCAGCACCAGCGCGCGCTCAAGCTTGGCGGCCAGCGCTTCGCAGCGCCGCTTGTTGTGCTCGATGATGCGTACCGAGTAGTCGGTTTCGAGCGCGCGCGCCAGGCGCAGGCCGATGTTGCCACCCCCCGCGATCATGACCCGCTTCACCGGACGATCCATCCGGCGCAGCTCGTGCATCACCTGCCGGATGTCCTTCGTCGCCGCGAGGCAGAACACCTCGTCGTTCGCCTCGACCACGGTGTTGCCATCCGGTGCCACGGCGGCGTCCTTGCGGAAGATCGCCACGATGCGCGTGTCGACGCCCGGGATGTGCTGGCGCAGATCCCTGATCGGATGCCCCACCAGCGGCCCGCCCTCGTAGGCGCGCACCGCCACCAGACTCACCCTGCCGTCGGCGAAATCCAGTACCTGCAGGGCCTCCGGGAATTCGACCAGCTTCACGATGTAGTCGGTGAGCACCTGCTCCGGGCAGATCGAGAGATCGACCTCGAAGCCGTCCGGGCCGAGCACCTTCTCGTCGTTGAGGAAATCGGTCGCGCGCACGCGCACAATGCGGCGCGGCACGTTGAACAGCCGCGAGGCGAGCTTGCACGCCACCAGATTGGTCTCGTCCGACTGCGTCACCGCGATCAGCAAGTCGGCATCCTCGATGCCCGCTTCCATCAGCACCGTGGGATGCGAGGCGCTGCCGGCGACCGTACGCAGGTCGAGCCGATCCTGCAGCGCGTGCAGGCGCGCCGCGTCCACATCGACCACCGTAATGTCGTTGTGCTCAGAAACCAGGCTTTCCGCGACCGATGCGCCGACCTGTCCGGCGCCCAGGATGACGATCTTCACGTGTGAGCCTCCGGCGGCATGACGATCACCCGCATCCTCACCCCTCGTCCCGCCGCCCGACCGCCAATCCCAGTGCCTTGAGCTTGCGATAGAGATGGGTGCGCTCGAGCCCGGAGCGCTCGGCGACGCGCGACATGCTGCCGCGTTCGCGCGCCAGCAGGTTTTCGAAATAAATACGTTCGAACGCTTCGCGCGCCTCGCGGTAGGGCCGATCGAGCGCGAGCTCGGGCGGCGCGGCCGGCGCCGCCTGCGCTGCCAGCACGCGCTCGACATCTTCCAGCCGCACCTCCTCGTCGAGCGCGGAGTGTGCCAGGTTCTTCACCGCGCTCTCCAGCTCCGCCAAATTGCCGGGCCACGCGTAATGCCGCAGCGCGTTGAGCGCGGCCACATTCAGGCGCCGCGGCGGACAACTGCGCGCCTCGACCAGCTGCGCCAGGATCAGCGCGGCGAAATCGGGCACGTCTTCGGCAAAGCCGCGCAGCGGCGGCAGGCGCACCACCAGCTCCGCCAGGCGCGCCGCCAGCTCGGGATCGAAATCGTGCTTTTCCGCCAGCGCCCTCGGCTCGAGCGGCGAGAAGGTCACGAGCCGCACCTTGTGGCGGTCGGCGCGCACGAGGAGAAATTCGAGGCCTTTCTGCTCCACGCGGCCAAGTCGCGACAGATCGGGAACGAAAAGAATCCCGCCCATGGCACGTGTGAGGAGGTCCGAGGAAGCCTCCGCGAGCAGAGCCTCGCCGACCAGGAACGGCGCCCCCGGCGCGGCCAGCAGGCGCGCGAACAGCTCCGGCCGCATGCCGCGTTCGCCCCGCAGCATCAGGGGTGACGCGATCTGCGCGAGCTGCGCCAGCCGGCGTTTCAGTTCAGCCAGCGCCGGGGCGCGACCGAGCGTGGCGAGCGACAGGCCCTGCGGCAGCACCGCTTCGGTCTGGCGCAATGCGCGCTTCACGGTCGCCAGCAGTCGCTGCAAGGCGATCGGCTTCTCGAGGTAATCGAGCGCGCCGACGCGGGTCGCCTCGACCGCGGTCTCGATGGTGCCATGGCCCGACATCATGACGACCGGCATGGTGAGCTGGCCGCTCGCCGCCCATTCCTTGAGCAGCGTGATGCCGTCGGTGTCGGGCATCCAGATGTCGAGCAGCACCAGGTCCGGGCGCAGCCGCTCGCGCAACTTTCGCGCCGCCTCCGCGTCGTCCGCGAGCAGCACGTCATGGCCCTCGTCGGCGAGGATCTCCGACAGCAGCTCACGGATGCCAACCTCGTCGTCCACCACCAGAATCTGCGCCATGGCTCAGGCCGCCTTTGCGGCCATGCCGCTGCCTTCTGCGCGCGGCAGCCACACCTTGACCGACGCGCCCTGCGCCGGACGGTTCTCGATCAGGATCGAACCATGGTGCTCGTCCACGATTTTCTTCACGATCGCCAGCCCCAGGCCGGTGCCGCGCGGCTTGGTCGTGACGTAGGGCTCGAAGATGCGCGCCATCAGCTCCTCGGGAAATCCGCCGCCATTGTCCGATATTGCGAGCAGCACGCGCTCGCCCGCGGGCTCGGTGCGCACCTCGATGAGCGGCGCGGGGCGCGCGTCCTTGCGGTTCTCGAGCGCATCCTGGGCGTTCTGCACCAGGTTGTGAATCACCTGCCGGATCTGGATCGGATCCGCCGCCACCGCCGGCAGCGCGGCTGCGAGCCTGGCGCTGATGGGCACTTTCGACTGCTCGTAGAGCGCGAGCACTTCGCGCACCAGTGCGTTGAGGTCGAGCCGTGTCGGGGTCGGCGCCGGCAGCCGGGCGTAGTCGCGAAAATCATCCACCATCGCCTTGAGCGCGGTAACCTGATTGACGATCGTCCGCGTGCTCCGGCGCAAGGCCTCGGCATCGTCGCCGGCGAGCCTGCCCTCGAGCTTCATTTCGAGCCGCTCGGCCGAGAGCTGGATCGGTGTCAGCGGATTCTTGATCTCATGCGCCAGGCGCCGCGCCACCTCGGCCCAGGCCAGCGCGCGCTGCGCCTGGATCAGGTGGCTGATGTCGTCGAATACCAGCACGTGCCCCCCGCCGCCGGCAGCCGGCAGTGCGGCGCCGCGCGCCATGAGCGTCTTGCCGGTGCCCTTGAGTTCGAGCTCGGTCTGCCAGGCCTGCGTGCCGTGCTGGATGAACTGCTCGCGCATCGCGTCCGCAAAACGGCCGAGTTCGGCACCCAGGATCGCCTGCGCGCCATGGTTGGAGATGGACAGGCGCAAATCCGGACCGAATACCAGCACACCCGCCGACAGGTTGGCGAGAATGTTCTCGAGGTAGACATTGGCGGTTTCCAGGGCCGACCGGTTCGCCTCCACGACGCGGCGCGCCTCATCCAGCTGGCGGGTCATCGAATTGAAGGATTCGGTCAGCACGCCGAGCTCGTCGCGACTCGTCACCGGCGCCTCGCGGCTGAAATCGCCGCGCGCCACGGCCTGCGTGGCGCCGGCGAGAAACGCGAGCGGTTCCGCGAGACGGCTGGCGAGGATCGCGGCCAGCGCCAGCGCGACCAGCAGCGCCAGCGTCAGCGCCAGGGTCAGCGTCACGATGTAGATCTGCTTCAGGCCCTGGCGCGCGATCGCGAGTTCACGGTAATCGCGGTACGCCGCCTCGACTGCCGCAGCGCTCCGCGCAAAACCCTCCGGCAGCGCCTGTCGCAACTGCAGGAAGCGGAGCTCGTCGGCCAGCGAACCGCTGGCAAGCGGCACCACCACGCGCAGCGCAAGCGGGCTGCCGGCCGGCACGTCGACCGTGGCATAGCCACGGCCGGTGCGCGCCTGACGCAGAGCCAGCGTCGAGGGCAGGTCCGGAACGAAGTTGTCCAGTTCGGCGCTGGCGCTGGCGAGCAGGCGGCCGTTGGCCGCCACCACCACGGCCTCCTGCACGCCGGCCTGCTCGCGCAGACGGTTCAGTCGTAACGGCAGCTGCCCGGGCGTGCGATCGGCGAGTTCGAGCGCCATGGCACGACCCTTGACCTGCAACTCGCCCAGGACCTGATCGATCGCCGCTTGGCCTAGATTCATGCCGCCCTCGAGGGCCGCATCGACCTTGACGTCGAACCAGGTTTCGATGCTGCGCACCAGAAAATGCACCGACACGGTATAGACGAGCGCACCGGGCACCACGGCCATGAGGGCAAACGAAAGCAGGAA
>Ga0155955_1116_pt2 | contig 11470 bp, 7 predicted proteins | sample RifCSPlowO2_02_FD_107609 | JGI IMG/M metagenome (GOLD analysis project Ga0155955, IMG submission 107609) | Betaproteobacteria bacterium RIFCSPLOWO2_02_FULL_67_19
GCCGCGATGCTACCGCGCGCTCGCCGCGCGCCGCAGCCGGTCGAGCACGGCGGTCCATCCGGGCGCCTCCGGCGGGGATTCGATGAGGAGCCTCTCGCAGCCCGCGGCGTCGAGTTCGCGCAGCGCGCCGTAAAGACGCTGCGCGTACGCCGCAGGATCGCGCGGCATCCGGATCCAGCGCGCGACCCGCACATCGGGCCGCGAGAACGCAAGCACCGCAACGCGCGCGCCCAGCTGGGCGATCTGCACATCGAGCGCGTGTGCCGCCACCAGCCTCGCCGGAGTGCGTGGCGCATAGTGCCGCTCGAGGCCGCCCGAGTGGCGCGGCGAGTCAGCGCGCTCCGCTGCGATCCTGCAACCCAGAACCGTTTCGATCTCCTCCTGCCGGACATGTCCGGGCCGCAGCAGCACCGGCGCATCGCCCGACAGATCGACGATGGTCGACTCGATGCCGACCTTGCCCGGCTCGCCTTCGAGGACGAGGTCGACGGCATGACCCAGATCCTCGCGCACGTGCGCAGCGGTGGTCGGGCTCACGCGGCCGAAGAGATTCGCCGACGGCGCCGCCACGCCGCCGCCGAACGCGTGCAGCAGCGCCTGCGCCACCGGATGCGACGGCACGCGCAGCCCGACCGTGTCCTGTCCGCCCGTGACGAAGTCCCTGGCCCGCGGCGAGCGTTTCAGGATCAGCGTGAGCGGCCCCGGCCAGAAACGCGCCGCAAGCTGATGCGCCGCACCGGGCACCTCGCGCGCCCATTCGAAAGCGCTTGCGGCGCGGGCGAAATGCACGATGACCGGATGATCCGTGGGGCGCTGCTTGACGGCGTACAGGCGGGCAATCGCGGCCGCATTGGCAGCGTCGGCCCCGAGGCCGTACACGGTTTCGGTTGGGAACGCGACCAGTCCGCCGGCGCGGAGGATCTCCACCGCGCGCCGGACCGCGTCGTTCACAGCTTGAGCGGCGCGGCCTTGAGCACCGCCTCGGTCTGCTTGCGGCGGAATTCGTCCAGCTTGAGCGCGAGCTTGCGGTCCGAGAGCGCCAGCAGCGCGACGGCAAAGAGCGCGGCGTTGGTGGCGCCGGCCTCGCCGATGGCGAACGTCGCCACCGGAATGCCTTTAGGCATCTGCACGGTCGAGAGCAGCGAATCGAGGCCCTTCAGGTGTTTCGAGGGCATCGGCACGCCGAGCACCGGAAGCGGCGTATGCGCGGCGACCACCCCCGCGAGGTGCGCCGCGCCGCCCGCGGCCGCGATGATCGCCTTGAGGCCGCGCGCGGCCGCAGCTTCGCTCCATTCGGCGACCGCTTTGGGGCTGCGGTGCGCCGACATGGCCTTGGCCTCGTACGGTACGCCGAAGCTTTCCAGCGTCGTTGCCGCCGCCTTCATGGTGTCCCAGTCCGACGTCGATCCCATCACGATGCCGATCATGCGAGCTTCTTCCCGGTGAGCCGCTCCAGCGCTTCACGGTACTTGGCGGAGGTCCTGGCGATCACCTCGGCGGGAAGCGTGGGCGCCGGCGGCGTCTTGTTCCAGTCGAGCGTCTCGAGGTAATCGCGCACGTACTGCTTGTCGAACGAGGGTGGCGAGATGCCCACCTGGTACCGGTCAGCGGGCCAGAAGCGCGACGAATCCGCGGTCAGGACCTCGTCGATCAGCACCAGAGTGCCCTCGCGGTCCGTGCCGAACTCGAACTTGGTGTCGGCGATGATGATGCCCCTGCCCGCAGCGTAATCGGCCGCCTCGCGGTAGAGGCGGATGCTGATGTCACGCACCTGCTGCGCGATGTCCTGGCCGACGATCTCGCCCATGCGCTCGAACGAGATGTTCTCGTCATGTCCCTCGGCCGCCTTGGTCGCGGGCGTGAAAATCGGTTCGGGCAGCTTCTGCGCCTGCTGCAGGCCCTTCGGCAGCGCGATGCCGCAGACGGCGCCGCTTTTCTGGTAGTCCTTCCAGCCCGAGCCGATCAGGTAGCCGCGCACCACCGCCTCGACCGGCAGCGGTTTGAGTTTCTTCACCACGACCGCACGGCCGCGCACCTGCTGCTTTTCAGCCTCGGTCTGCACCACCGACTCCGGATCGATCCCGGTCAGGTGGTTGGGCACGACAGGGGCGAGCTTCGCGAACCAGAAGTTCGCCATCTCGGTGAGGACGCGGCCCTTGTCCGGGATCGGATCCGACAGCACGACATCGAACGCCGACAGGCGGTCGGACACCAGGATCAGCATCTTGTCGGCGCCCACTGCATAGATGTCGCGCACCTTGCCGCGGCCGATGCGCGGCAGGCTCGTCAGGCTCGATTCGTACACCGTCGCGTTCACGCCGCCCGCTGTTCGAGCTCCGGCTTCCACTTGCCCTGGCAGGCAAGGCCGTTCATGCGGGCGCGGTGATGGAAGGCCTTCTGCGCCGCGGCGATGTTGCCCGCCTGTCCCTTCCAGGCCTTGAGCGCCGGATTCTGCAGCGCGCGCGAATAGGAAAACGTGAGCGGCCAGGGCAGCCCCTGCATCGCCGCCATGGCGTTCAGATGCGCGGTTGCCGAAACATCCGATTGGCCGCCGGACAGGAACACCACGCCGGGCTGCGCCGCCGGCACCGTGCGCTTGAGTACGCGCACACTGCGCTCGGCGACTTCGTCCACGCCCGCCTGGCGCGAGTGGCTCTTGCCCGAAACCACCATGCTCGCCTTCAGGATCGTGTGTTCGAACACCACGTTGTGCGCCGCGAGCGCGGCGTAGGTCGCGCGCAAGGCGGCTTCGGTGACTTCCTCGCAGCGCTCGATCGAATGCGCGCCATCGAGCAGCACTTCGGGCTCGATGACGGGGACGATCGACGCTTCCTGGCAGGCCGCCGCGTAGCGCGCGAGCGCATGCGCATTCGCGTACAGGCAGGCGTGCGTTGGAATCGCATCACCGATCGTGATGACCGCGCGCCACTTGGCGAAGCGTGCGCCGAGCCGGAAGTACTCCTCCAGCCGCTTGGGCAGTCCGTCGAGCCCCTCGGTGACCTTTTCACCGGGGCACAGCGGCAGCGCCTGCGCGCCCTTGTCGACCTTGATCCCCGGGATGATGCCCTTCTTCGCCAGGTAGTCGGCGAACGGCACGCCATCGTCGGTCTTCTGCCGCATCGTTTCGTCGAACAGGATCACGCCCGAGACGAACTGCTCGACCCCCGGTGTGGTGAAGAGCAGGCCCCGGTAGGTGCGGCGATTCTCTTCGGTGCACTCGACGCCGACCGACTTGAAGCGGGTTTCGCAGGTGCCGCTCGATTCGTCGGCGGCGAGAATGCCCTTGCCTTTCGCGACCATCGCGGCCGCGGTCTTTGCCAGCAGAGTCTTGTCCATGTCCGTGTTCGCGCAGAAATTCCGAAATTGGGAAGGCGCGATTTTACCTGCCGTGACACGCCGCGGCTGCAGCGTGCGTCAAGTTTCCTGAAAAACGAGGGTGCGCCCGGGCTGGCGGCGCCTGGCTGCGCCGCGCCGAACGCGGGTTACGCTTTCAGCGCAGGCAACTCCGCCATCACCAGCCCCTTGGCTTCCAGCCGGGCAAAATCCATGAAGGCCCGGGCGGTTGCAGAAAGCCGCTTGCCGATCGGGTAGGCGAAGTGCCAGTGGTTCTCGAGCGGAAAACCCTCGACGTCCAGGCAGATCAAGCGCGGCGATTCGGGTTCCAGCCCGAACGTGAAGCGGGACATGATCGCCACGCCCAGACCCGCCAGGATGGCTTCCTTGATGGCCTCGTCGGTGCTCAACTCCATGCGGATCCGGGAGGGCACGCCGCGCTGCTCGAACAGCTTCTCCGCCAGCAGCCGCGTCCCCGATCCGGGTTCGCGCATCAGGAAAGGTTCGTGTGCAATGCGCTCGAACGCGATCCGCCCGGCACCCGCCAGCGGATGGTCGTCGCGCGCGAAAACCACCAGCGGATTGGGCAGCAGCGCCTGCGTCACGACGTCGTCGCGACCCAGCGGCGCGGCAAAGATGTACAGATCGTCCTCGTTATTCGCGAGCCGCTCGATCAGCGTCTTCCAGTTGTGCAGCTCCAGCGCAGCATCCACGCCCGGATAGCGCTGCATGAAGGCGCCGAGCATGCGCGGCGCGAAATACTTGCCGGTCGAGCTGGCGGCCAGCCGCAGATGACCGCTTTCGAGCGCACGCATGCCGTTGAGCGCGTCCTCGAGCGCGCACAGGGCGCGAAACACTTCGTGGCAGCCGGCGTAGAGATGCTGACCCGCATCGGTCAGGAAAATGCGCTTGCCGACCTGCTCGAACAAAGGCAGGCCGACCGTCTCGGTGAGCTTCTTGATCTGCACCGAAGCCGTCGGCTGGGCGATGTGAAGCTCCGCCGCGGCGCGGGTGAGACTTCCCAGCCTGGCGCTCGCCTCGAAGACGCGAAGCTGGGGCAGGGTTCCGTGCTTGAGATAGCGCCGGATTTCCGCTTGCAGCATGGCGAGTCCTCCTGGAACCGCTTGCCATACCGCCATGCGCAAACGCACAGCGGCCTTCACCTTGGGACGAAGGCCACCTGTCCGGTACAGGCCTTCATGCCATCGGCAAAGGTCTCGCTAGCACGCTGCGAACGTTGCTGACGCGACCGGGGATCGATTGCCCGTATTGACGGCCGCGTCACGGCAGCCACTGGCCGCCGAAGCTACTCCCCTTTGGAGGGGCACCCGGCTTTCACCGGGATACACGATTTCCTTATACCAGAGGCGTTCCACCCCATCAAGGCCTCGGCAGCGCGACGACCCATCCGAAAACGTAATGCCATCGATCAAGAAACGCCTGCCGCGCTGCATTTATGTAATGGAATGCATCGCAAAGTTCAAATTTCATTCCGTCTCGCGGCTATCCATACTGGCTTGACACGCGTGGATGCCGTTCCCCCGCCTGAGACCGCAAAGGAGTCCGACATGCAGGATCGCGAATCCCACGGCAAGCCCATCGAGGAACTGGTCAGCGGCTTGCAGACGCACCTCGAACGCGGTCTGGCGCAGCAGGAGGCCGAGGAGCGGCTGCAGAAGTTCGGCGCCAACGAGCTGCGGGAGCATCCCCGCCCGGGATTCATGGCGCTCCTCTGGGATCAGTTCAACAACTACCTCGTCATCATTCTGATCATCGCGGCGCTGGTCTCGCTCGCGCTCGGCGAGTACGTCGACTCCGTCGCGATCATGTTCATCGTCATGCTGAACGCCGTGGTCGGCGTCATTCAGGAGTCGAAGGCGGAACAGGCTCTGGCGGCCCTGCAGAAGATGTCTGCGCCCAATGCGCAGGTCATCCGCGACGGTCATCAGGTGACGCTTCCGGGCCGGGAGATCGTCGCCGGGGACATCGTCCTGCTGGAGGCCGGCAACTACGTTCCCGCGGATCTGCGGCTGGTGCAGAGCGTCAATCTCAAGATCGAGGAAGCCTCGCTGACGGGGGAATCGGTGCCCGTCGAGAAGAATGCGGCGGTCGTGCTGGACCGGGAGATTCCGCTGGGCGACCGCAAGAACTCCGCCTTCATGGGCACGCTGATCTCCTACGGGCGGGGCAAAGGACTGGTGACCGGCACGGGCATGAACACCCAGATCGGCCTCATCGCGGAGATGATCCAGTCGTTCGAGGCCGAAAATACGCCGCTGCAGAAAAAGCTCGAGCATCTGGGCAAGGTCCTCGGAACGGCATGCCTCGCCATCTGCGCGCTCGTGTTCGTCTACGGCCTGTTCCGCGATACGCACCTGACCGATGTCCTGAACACCGGCTTCCTGAACTACGTGGAGGCCGAAAAGAAGGACATCATCAATCTGTTCATGACCGCGGTGAGCCTGGCGATCGCCGCGGTTCCCGAGGGCCTGCCGGCCATCGTCACCATCTGCCTCGCCCTGGGAATGCAGCGGATGATCAAGCACCACGCCCTGATCCGCAAGCTGCCCGCCGTAGAAACGCTCGGCTGCGCGACGGTCGTCTGCTCGGACAAGACGGGCACCCTGACGCAAAACGAGATGACCGTCGTTCAGGCGTGGGCCGGCGGCAAGCGCTTCCGGCTCACGGGCGAAGGCTACAACCCGAGCGGACAGTTCTTCGTGGGCGCCGATCCCTTCGACCCGCGAACGGATCCCGACGCGACGTTCCTGCTTCATGGTGCGCTGGTCTGCAACGACGCGAAGCTGGAGGAAAGGAGCGACGAAGCTGGCAAACGCTCCTGGCAGATCATCGGCGATCCTACCGAGGGCGCCATGGTCGTGGCCGCTGCGAAGAGCGGCTACCTGCGCAGCGAGGTGGAAACAGCACTGCCCCGGATCCAGGAAATCCCCTTCGATTCCGAGCGCAAGCGGATGACCACCATCCACCGCTACGACGCCGCCAGGCTCGAGGCGTCCGCCTCAGGCGTCGGTTATCCGCCGCTGATCGCCTTCGTCAAGGGAGCGCCCGATGTCATTCTCGATCTGTGCGGCCAGACGCTGCACAGCGGCCGCAATGTCGGCCTGACAGAGGACCTGCGCAAGGCGATCCTCGAGCAGAACCGCGACATGGCGAGCAACGCTTTGCGGGTGCTGGCGGTGGCGTATCGCCCGCTGCCGGAGGTTCCGGCCAGCGTCAACCCGGAAACGGTCGAGCGGGATCTGATCTTCATCGGGCTCCTCGGCATGATCGATCCGCCAAGGCCGGAGGTCGTCGAGGCGCTGAAGGTGGCTCGCGGGGCGGGTCTGAAAAGCATCATGGTCACCGGCGATTACAAGGACACCGCCGAGGCCATCGCCAGGGATATCGGCCTGCTGACCCCGGGCGGCCTGGTGCTCACCGGCGCCGAAATCGAAAAGCTGAGCGACGCGCAATTGGCCGCGAAGACCGACACGCTCGAGGTGTGCTGCCGGGTTTCGCCCCAGCACAAGACGCGCATCGTCGAAGCGCTCAAGGCCCGCGACCATGTCGTGGCGATGACCGGCGACGGCGTCAACGACGCGCCCGCCCTGAAGCGCGCCAACATCGGCGTCGCCATGGGCATCACCGGCACCGACGTGGCCAAGCAGACCGCGGACATGGTGCTCACCGATGACAACTTCGCCAGCATCGTCGCCGCCATCGAGCAGGGGCGGATCATCTATTCCAACATCCGCAAGTTCGTGTACTTCCTGCTCGCCTGCAACGTCGGCGAGATCCTCATCATCTTCACGGCGATGCTCGTCGGCATGCCGATTCCCTTGCGGCCGGTGCAGCTGCTTTGGCTGAATCTGGTCAGCGACGGCGCGCCGGCCCTCGCCCTGGGGCTGGAGAAGGGCGACAGCGACATCATGAAGCGGCCGCCACGATCGCCGAAGGAACCGATCATCAACCGGGACATGGCGATTGGCATCGGGGTCGTCGGCCTGGTCGACGCGGTGGCCATTCTCACGGTTTTCTACCTGGCGTTGCAGCGCTTCCCCGGCCATCTCGAGGCGGCCCAGACGATGGCGTTCGTCACCCTGTGCACCTCGGAAATGATCCGCGCCTTCACCGCCCGGTCGGAGTACCACAGCGTGTTCTCGATCGGCGTGTTTTCCAACCGCTGGATGGTCTGGGCGGTCGGCGTGTCGTTCCTGCTCGTCCTGATGGTGGTGTACGTGCCGTTCCTCAGGCCGTTCTTCGACACCGTGCCGCTCACCGCGGGAGACTGGCTATTCATGCTGCCGTACTTCTTTGCTTCACCGGTTGCCATGGAACTGCTCAAGGTCTACTTCCGCAAGCGCTCGGCGCAGGCGATCGACACGCAATCCGTGCCCCCGGCGTTGGCCGCCGGTTCTGCTCGAACGCCCGCCGCTCAAGTTTCCGTCACGCACGACTTCAGGGAGCCTGCCATGCTGAGAGTGCTCATTCCGATCGACGCCTCCCGCAACTGCCAGGTCGCGGTGAAGCATGTCATCCGGCAGTTCATGAACAACACGGCGATGGAAATTCACCTGCTCAACGTGCAGCTGCCTTTCAGCCGTTATGTGGCGGGCTTCGTGAGCCGCAAGACGCTGCACGAATATCACCGCGACGAGGGGGAGAATGCGCTGCGCCCGATCCGGCAGATGCTGAACAACTTCGGCATTCCCTACTCGGCGCACATCGAGATGGGCGAGCGGGCCAAGATCATCACGGACACGGCCCGCCGCCTGCGCTGCGACCAGATCGTGATGGCCACCGCACGCAAGAACTCGCTCACCCGGCTGGTCGAAGACTCGGTCACCAACAAGGTGCTCGAGCTGACCACGGTGCCGGTGGAAGTGATTGCCGGCGACGCGGTTTCGAAGTTCGAGCGCTACGGCATCCCGGCTGCACTCGCGGCGGCGCTGGCCGCTTTGCTGGTGGCCCTGGACTGAAGGGGCCGCGAGCGCGCGTCAGCGCCTGCGCTGCGGGCGGCCGCCAAGCAGCGAGGGCACGCGGTGTTGCGTCGCGTGCGCCGTGAGCGGCCGATAGCCGGGCACGGGCTCCGGCGGAACCGGCTGCAGCTCCGCCTGCGCCAGCGCGTGTTGCGGTTTCTGCGCTTCGGCCCGGACGTGCTGGCGCTGGGCCTGCTGTGCCGGGCGCTGGGGCTGCTGCGGCGGGCGCCGGTGGCGGTTCGGCTGTGCCTGCGGCCGCGCGTGCTGCTGCGGGCGCTGGTGCGCATGCGGTGCGCGGTGCGGCAGCTCGCGCTCCGGCGTGCCCGCGCCTTCGAATCCCCCGATCACCCGCAACTCCACGCGCCGGTTCATCAGCCTTTCAATCGCAGCCAGCAGCGGCCGCTCCTCCGGACTGATGAGCGACACGGCCTCGCCGGAAGCGCCGGCACGGCCGGTGCGGCCGATGCGGTGCAGGTAATCCTCGGCGACGTGCGGCAGGTCGTAGTTCACGACGTGCGGCAGCGCCTCGATGTCCAGGCCGCGCGCCGCGATGTCGGTTGCCACCAGCACGCGCAGCTCGCCGTCCTTGAAGCTCTTGAGGGCGCGCGTGCGCGCGTTCTGGCTCTTGTTGCCGTGAATGGCGTTGGCCTCGATGCCGTCGCGCTCGAGCTGCGTGGCGAGGCGGTTGGCGCCGTGCTTGGTCTTGCAGAACACCAGCACCTGGCGCCAGTCGCCGGCCTTCACGAGGTGTGCGAGCAGGTCGCGCTTGCGGTCCTTCGCCACGGGGTGCGCCACCTGCGCCACCAGTTCGATCGGCATGTTGCGCGGCGCCACTTCCACCGTGACCGGATCGCGCAGGATCGTGCCCGAAAGCTTGCGGATGTCGTCGGAAAAGGTGGCGGAGAAGAGCAGGTTCTGGCGCTTCGCGGGCAGCAGCGCGAGCACGCGCCGGATGTCGTGAATGAAGCCCATGTCGAGCATGCGGTCGGCCTCGTCCAGCACCAGGATCTCGACAGCGGAGAGGTTGACCGTTTTCTGGCGCGCGTGATCGAGCAGGCGCCCGGGGGTCGCGACCAGGACGTCGACGCCGCGCCGCAGCGCATCGACCTGCGGCTGCATGCCGACGCCGCCGTAGACGAGGCTGGAGCGGAACTTGAGATGCTTGCCGTAAGTACGCACGTCCTCGTGCACCTGCGCCGCCAGCTCGCGCGTCGGCGTGAGGATCAGCACGCGCACCGCACCCGCTCCCGCGCGCCGCGCGAGCAGCTCGAGGATGGGGAGCGCGAAGCCCGCGGTCTTGCCGGTGCCGGTCTGCGCGGCGCCGAGCAGATCGCGCCCGCTCAAAACCACTGGAATGGCCTGCGCCTGAATCGGCGTGGTCTGGGTATAGCCCTGCTCTGCGACTGCGCGCAGCAACTCGGCGCGCAGGCCGAGCCCTTCAAATGACGTGCTAATGGTTTTCTCCTGAACTCGGCCTGGGAAGGGACTCTTCCAACCGGTTCAGGCAGATAGGCAATAAGGGGAACGCTAACCGGATGACGCGAAAACTGCGATGCGCATGATAGCACGGATTGTGCGACGCACCACGCGCTTGGCGAGTTCGCGTACAATGCCCGGCCTTTTCTGTTGGAATCAGCGTCATGGCCCGCGCCCTGCGCAACATCGCGATCATCGCTCACGTCGACCACGGCAAGACCACGCTGGTCGACAAGCTGCTCGCGCAGTCGGGCACCTTCGCCGCGCACCAGCACGTGCAGGAGCGGGTGATGGATTCCAACGACCTCGAGCGCGAGCGCGGCATCACCATCCTCGCCAAGAACTGCGCCGTGCGCTACCAAGGCACGCACATCAACATCGTCGACACGCCGGGACACGCGGATTTCGGCGGCGAAGTCGAGCGCGTGCTCTCGATGGTGGACGGCGTGCTGCTGCTGGTGGATGCCGTGGAAGGGCCGATGCCGCAGACGCGGTTCGTCACGCGCAAGGCGCTGGCGCTCGGCTTGAAGCCGATCGTGGTGGTGAACAAGGTCGACCGCCCGGGGGCGCGCGCCGAGTGGGTGGTGAACCAGACCTTCGACCTGTTCGACAAGCTCGGCGCCACCGAGGAGCAACTCGATTTTCCGGTGATCTACGCCTCGGCGCTGCTGGGCTGGGCATCGCTCGAACCGGCGCGCGTCGGGACCGACATGCGGCCGCTGTTCGAGGCAATCCTCGCGCAGGTTCCGGTGCGCGACGAGGACCCCGACGGGCCGCTGCAGCTGCAGATCTGCTCGCTCGATTATTCGAGTTATGTCGGCAAGATCGGCATCGGCCGCATCCGCCGCGGGCGGCTGCGGCCGCTGCAGGACGTGGTGCTGTGCAGCGGACCCGGTGCGACGCCGCTCAGGGCGCGCGTCAACCAGGTGCTGACCTTCGAGGGCCTGGAGCGCACGGTCGTGGATGAGGCGCTGGCGGGCGACATCGTGCTGGTCAACGGCATCGAGGAAATCGGTATCGGTGCGACCCTGTGCGACCCGGAGCATCCGGAGGCGTTGCCGCTGCTGGAAGTGGACGAGCCGACGCTGACGATGAATTTCCTGGTGAATGCCTCGCCGCTCGCCGGCCGCGAGGGCAAGTTCGTCACCAGCCGCCAGATCCGCGAGCGCCTGGAGCGCGAGACCAAGAGCAACGTCGCGCTGCGCGTCGAGTACCCGGTCGATTCCGATACCTTCATCGTCTCGGGGCGCGGCGAGCTGCATCTGACGATCCTGCTCGAGAACATGCGCCGCGAGGGCTACGAGCTGGCCGTGTCGCGCCCGCGCGTGGTCACCAAGACGGTGGAGGGTGAACTGCACGAGCCCTACGAGATGCTCACGGTGGACTTCGAAGAGGCGCACCAGGGCGCCGTGATGGAGGAACTCGGCCGGCGCCGCGGCGAACTGCGCGACATGCAGCCCGACGGCCGGGGGCGCGTGCGCCTCGAGTACCGCGTTCCGGCGCGCGGCCTGATCGGTTTCCAGGGCGAATTCCTGACGCTGACGCGCGGCACGGGACTCGCGAGCCACGTGTTCGATGAATACGCGCCGCCGAAGGGCGACATCGGCGAGCGCCGCAACGGCGTGCTGGTGTCGCAGGACGACGGCGTCGCGGTGGCCTACGCGCTGTGGAAGCTGCAGGAG
>Ga0155955_1115_pt2 | contig 11464 bp, 9 predicted proteins | sample RifCSPlowO2_02_FD_107609 | JGI IMG/M metagenome (GOLD analysis project Ga0155955, IMG submission 107609) | Betaproteobacteria bacterium RIFCSPLOWO2_02_FULL_67_19
TGACGTCGTGCCCGGGACGCTCGCGCCAGGGACCGCTCTGGCCGTAGCCCGAGATCGAGCAATAGATCAGGCGCGCGTTGTACTGGCGCAGCGCCGCAGCACCGATGCCGAGCCGCTCGGCGACGCCGGGGCGGAAACCCTCGAGCGCAATATCGGCCTCGCGCGCCAGCCGCTGCACGATGGCTTTCGCTTCGGGCGCCTTGAGGTTGACCGCCAGCGAGCGCTTGTTGCGATTTTCGGTGCGGAACTGCACCGGTATGTAGCTGCGGCCCGGATCGCCGCCGGGCGATTCGACCTTGATCACCTCGGCGCCGAGGTCGGCGAGGATCGAGGCGCAGAACGGCCCCGGCACGAACAGCGAGAAATCGACGACGCGGATCCCCGCCAGGGGCAGCCAGGCGCTGTCAGCCAATGCGCACCGCCTTGGCGGGATCCTCGCCGTAGGGCGGCGAGTAGATCACCAGGACACGCGCGCGCGCGCTCGTGACGATGAACAGATGCGGCGCGTCCGCCGGAAAAAAGCAGGCTTCGCCCGCCGCCAGCTCGAATTTCTCGCCCGCCACCTCCACGTGCGCGCTGCCTTCGAGCAGGTAGCACGCCTGCTCGATGCCCGGATGCGCATGCGGCAGCGCCCCCTTGCCGCGCTCGACTTCGCCGATCAGCACCTCGAGGTGCTTCGCGCCGACGGTCTCCGGGCCGATGAGACGGTAGTTGCGGGTGCCCGTGTGATTGGCCGGCGAATACGCCTGGACGTCACGCTGCCGGATGCGGTACTTGCTCATGGAGTTTGGCCTGGGCCTTCGCCACCCTGCCGACGAGCAGGACGTAGGCGGTGGGGATCACGAACAAAGTGAACACGGTGCCGAGCAGCAGCCCGCCGACGATCACCCAGCCGATCGCCTGGCGCGCCTCGGCGCCGGCGCCGGTGGCGAGCGCCAGCGGCAGCGCGCCGAGCACCATCGCGCCGGTGGTCATGAGGATCGGCCGCAGCCGCAGCGTGGCGGCTTCGACCACCGCCTCGAGCTTCGCCGCGCCGCGCGCGCGCAGCTGGTTGGAGAATTCCACGATCAGGATGCCGTGCTTGGTGATGAGGCCGATCAGCATCACCAGACCGATCTGCGAATAGACGTTGAGCGTGCCGCCGGTCAGCTTGATGGCGCCGAGCGCGCCGGTCATGGCGAGCGGCACCGTGAGCATGATGACGAACGGCGAGACGAAGCTCTCGAACTGCGCCGCCAGCACCAGGTAGATGAAGCCGAGCGCCAGCACGAAGGTGATCCAGAGCGCCGCGCCCGACTCGCGGAACTCGCGCGACACGCCGTCGAGCTGGAAGCGGGTGTCCTTGTCGAACACCTCGGCCGAGGCCTGCTCGAGGAAGGTCAGCGCTTCGTCGATCGAGCGGCCGGGCGCGAGGTTCGCCGACAGCATCGTGGCGCGCAGGCGGTTGAAATGGTTCAGCTCCTTCGGGCCCACGGTCTCGCGCACCTTCACCAGGTTGGCGAGCTGCACCAGGCTGCCGTCGCGCGCGCGCACGAAGATCGAGGTGAGGTCGGCCGGCGTCTCGCGGTCCTTGGCCTCGAGCTGCACGATGACGTCGTACTGCTTGCCCTCGCGCTTGAAGCGCGTCACCTGGCGCCCGCCGAGCAGCGTCTCCAGGGTGCGGCCGATGGTCTCGACGTCGATGCCCAGCGTGGCGGCTTTCTCGCGGTCGATGTCCACCGAGAGCTGCGGCTTGTTGAGGCGCAGCTCGACGTCCGGGTTGGCGAACAGCCCCGAGGACTTGGCCTTCTCCAGCAGCGCGTTCGACATCCGCTCCAGGCTTTCGTAGGAATTCGCCTGGATCACGAACTGCACCGGCGCGTTGCGGAAGCTCTGCCCGAGCGAGGGCGGGTTGACCGGAAACGCGAGCACGCCGGGCATGCCGCCGAACATCTTCGGCCCGAGGTCCGCGGTGACCTGCTGCGTGCTGCGCTTGCGTTCCTCCCAGGGGACGAGCTGCACGAAGCCGATGCCGAAATTCACCGGGTTGGGGCGCTCCAGTCCGGGCGCCACCGCAGTGAAGTAGGAGCGGATTTCCGGAACCTGCGTGAACATCCCCTCGAGCTGGCGCACGTAGCGGTCGGTGTAATCGACCGACGCGCCCTCCGGCGCGAGCACCAGCGCGATGAAAAAGCCGCGGTCCTCGAGCGGGGAGAGTTCCGCGCGCAGGGACTTGTAGAGCAGCACGGCGCCGGCCGCCACCACGACGAACACCGCGATCACGACCCAGCGCAGGCGCAGCATCCTCGCGAGCAGCCGCCGGTAGCCCTCCGTCATGCCGTGGAAGAAGCGCTCCATGGCGAGGTACAGCCCGCCGTGCTTCTCGTGCTCCTTCAGCAGGCGCGAGCACATCATCGGCGTCAGCGTCAGCGCCACCAGGCCGGAGACCACCACGGCCGAGGCCACCGTGAGCGCGAACTCGGTGAACAGGCGCCCGGTGTTGCCGGTCATGAAGCCGAGCGGCGCGAACACCGCCGCCAGCGTGAGCGACATCGCCACCACGGCGAAGGCAATTTCGCGCGAGCCGTCGGTCGAGGCCTGCAGCGGCGTCTTGCCGAGCTCGACGTGGCGGTGACAGTTCTCCAGCACCACGATGGCGTCGTCCACCACCAGCCCGATCGCGAGCACCAGTCCGAGCAGCGTCAGCACGTTGATGGTGAAGCCCATCACGAACAGGATGAAGAAGCTGCCCACGAGCGCCACCGGGATGGTGACGAAGGGGATCAGGGTCGAGCGGAACGAGCGCAGGAAGATGAAAATCACGAGCATCACCAGCGCGACCGCCTCCGCCATGCTGCGGTAGACCGACTCGATCGAGCGCTCGATGAAGATCGATGAATCGAAGGCGATGGCGAGCTCCATGCCCGGCGGCAGCGTGCCGCTCAGCCGCGCCAGCTCGGTCTTGACGCCCTGCGCCACCGACAGCGTGTTGGCAGTCGACTGCTTCACCACCCCCATGCCGACCGCGGGAATGCCGTTGACGCGCACCACGTTGCGCTCGTCGAGCGCCCCCAGGCGCGCCTGCCCGACGTCGCGCAGCCGCACCGGGTAGCCGCGCGCTTCCGACACGATCATGTCGTTGAACTGGAACTCGCTGCGCAGGTCGGCCTCGGTCAGCACGGTGAACTCGCGCTGCGTCGATTCGATCCGGCCCGACGGAATCTCGACGTTCTGCCGCCGCAGCGCGTTCTCCACGTCCTGCGGCGTGAGGCCGTAGGCCGCGAGGCGGTCGCGGTCGACCCACAGCCGCATCGCGTAGCGGCGGTCGCCGCCGATGATCACCGAGGCCACCCCGGCGAGCGTCTTCAGGCGATCGGCGACGTAGCGGTCGGCGTAATCGGACAGCTCCAGCGCCGAATGCTGGTCCGAGGACAGCCGCAGCCACATGATGGCCTGCGCGTCCGCCTCGATCTTCGACACCACCGAGTCGTCCGAGGCCGCGGGCAGCGCGGCGCGCACGCGCGCCACGCGGTCGCGCACGTCGTTGGCCGCGGCATCGACGTCGCGCTCGAGCACGAACTCGACCGTGATCTGGCTCACTTCCTCGCGCGACACCGACTTGATGGTGCGCACGCCCTCGATGCCGGAGAGCGAGTCCTCGAGCGGCTGGGTGATCTGCGATTCCATCACCTGGGGGCTCGCGCCCTTGTACACCGTGCGCACCGACACCACCGGCGTGTCGATCTTCGGATACTCGCGCACGCTCAGGCGCTGGAACGACACGATTCCGAGCAGCACGATCATCAGGCTCAGCACCGTGGCGAACACGGGGCGGCGGATGCAGAGTTCGGGGAGTTGCATGCTCGGTACAGGCCTTTCGCGTCTTTATCCGCTCTCGGCTTCTCCGGCGTCTCTTGCCGGAGAAGCCGAGACATTCGGGTGCTGGCGAACCGAGCCCGCGGTCGCGGGATCGCAGACGCCCGAGTGTCTCGGCTTTTCGGGAAAGACACCCGAAAAGCCGAGAGATGGAAGAATCAAATTCACGCGCTTACCCCTTCTTCCCCGCCGTCGCAGCCGCCGCCGGCTTGGGCGGCTCATCGCCCATCACCACGACCGGGGACCCCGGGCCGATTTTCTGCACGCCCTCGGTGACGACCAGGTCGCCGGCCGAGACCCCGTTCAGGATCTCGACCTCGCCCTGCCGGCGCAGGCCGATGCGCACCTTGACCAGAGCCGCCTTGCCGTCGGCAACGCGATAGACGAAGCTGTCCTGGCCGCGCGGCACGATGGCGGCCTCGGGGATCCAGATCGCCTTTTCGCGCACACCGAGCTGCAGCTGCACGCGCGCGAACATGCCGGGACGCAGCCGCATGTCGGAATTGCCGACCCGGGCGCGCACCACCACGGTGCGTGTCTGCTCGTCCACCGCCGGCTCGATGGCATAGATCGCGCCGCTGAAGCTGTTCTCGGCATAGGCATCGACCACGATGCGCACGTTCTGGCCGCTGCGCACGCGGGCGAGGAACAGCTCGGGCACGCGGAAGTCCAGTTTCAGCGTGTCGATCTTCTCCAGCCGCGCGATGTCGGTTCCCGCGGCGACGTAGGCGCCCTCGCTCACCTGGCGCAGGCCGGCGACCCCGCCAAAAGCGGCGCGCATTTCCGTCTTCGCGAGCTTGGCTTCGTCCTCGGACTGCTTGGCCAGCGAGCGCAAGTGATTGCTGCGCGCCTCGTCCAGCGCCTGCTGGCTGATGAATCCCTTCTTGTGCAGGTCCTCCGCGCGCTCGAGGCGCTGCCGGTCGAGCCCCGCCTGGGCCCTGCTCGAAGCGAGCGCCGCCGCCAGCTCCGCGGAATCGAGCCGCGCCAGCACCGCGCCTTTCTTGACGCCCTGCCCCTCGGCAAAGAAGATCTTCGCGACGCGGCCGGCAATTTCCGGCCGGATCGTGATCGCTTCGTCGGCGCGCAAGGTACCGACTGCGGACGTTTCCTCGATCGCGGGCGCGACACGCGCCGCGATCGCCTTCACCGGCATGGGCGGCGGCGCAGCGCCGGGCGCGCCCTTGGTCGCGGCTTGCGCCGCCGCCACCTGCGGCGCCAGCGCGATCGCGAGGCAGGCCGCGCAGCGCCGCCACAGTCCTCTGGATTTCATTTCAATATGCATTAAGATGCGCTCGCCGGGCTGGCCGCCGCAAAAAAGAGGCGTATCTTAGCCCATCACCCCGGAGCCGATCATGAGCAAGAGTCCTTCGCCATTGCGCAGTAACCGGTCCGCCGCGCGCGCGGCGTCGGCGACCGCGGCCCTGGCGCGGCCGATCGATTGGCCGCTGCCGCCCTACTACGAATTGATGGACGAGGGGGTTGCGCCACGCGAAGAACCTGCGGTCGCCCTGCTGCGCGACGGGCGCCGGCTGATCGGTTCGCTGGTGCGTTTCGATTCCGCGGAAGGACTGTTCGACCTGCTGCCGGACGGCGGCGAATTGGTCAATGTCGCGCCACAGGACCTGCTTGAGCTGCGGCTCACGCGCCCGGTGGTGCTGCGGCGCCGCCGCTCGGTGCTGGACGAGGCGGCGGCAGCGGCCGCCGCAGAGTCGGATTGCCAGACGTTCCGCATCACGCTGGCCAACGACAGCGTGGTCGAAGGCGAGACGCTCGGCTTCGATACCCACACGCTGGGCCTGTTTCTCTACGTCGACGAGCGGGGCGACGGCGTGACGCGCATCTTCGTTCCCAGCCAGGCCATCAAGCACAAGCAGATCGGCCGGCGGCTGGGCGATCTGCTGGTCTCCGAGCAGGCCGTCACGCCGCGCCAGATCACGGCTGCGATCGAGGACCAGAACGCGCGCCGCAACCGCAAGCTCGGCGACTACCTCACGCGCGAGCAGATCATCAGCCGCAGCGATCTGGCGGCCGCGATCGAACGCCAGCGCCAGATGCCGGTCCTGCGCCTGGGGGAGGCGCTGGTGGCGATGAACCTGATCACCGAGTCGCAGCTCGAGGACGCGCTCGTGCGTCAGAAGCAGCACCGTGGCCGGCCGCTCGGCGAAATCCTGATCGGCCTGGGTTTCATCACGCGCGACGACGTCAAGCGCACGCTCACGCAGCAGCTCGGCATTCCATTCGTCGACTTGAGCCGCTACGAGATCGATCCGGTGGTGCTCAAGCTCGTCCCGGGGGCGGTCGCTGCCGAATACAACGTGCTGCCGCTGTGCATCGACGGCCGCAAGCTGGTGCTGGCGGTTGAAAATCCTCTCGACCCGGTGCCGCTCGACCGCATCCGCTTTCTCTCCGGCATGCCGATCGCGCCGGTGATGGCGGTGGGCGACGAGTTGCGCGCCGCGGTGAGGCAGCATTACGGCGAACGCGACGTGACGGTCAAGGTGGAGGACCTCGCGGCGCAGCTCGACGGCGCCGTGGCGTCCACCACCGAGTCCGAGGAAGAGCAGGTCCGCGAAAACGACAGCGTCCTGGTGCGCCTGGTGAACAAGATCATTCTCGATGCCCACGAGGCGAAGGCCTCCGACATCCACATCGAATCCAACCCCGGGCGCCAGCCGGTGCGGGTGCGCTTTCGCCAGGACGGCGACCTGCGCGAGTACCTGACGCTGCCCTCGAGCTACCGCAGCGCGCTGCTGTCGCGCATCAAGATCATGGCCTCGCTCGACATCTCGGAGAAGCGCCGCGCGCAGGACGGCAAGATCCAGTTCCAGCATTTCGGCCCTGCCAAGATCGAGCTGCGCCTCGCGACCATCCCGACGGTGGACGGGCTGGAAGACGCGGTGCTGCGCATCCTCGCGGGCGGCAAGGCGCCGCCGCTCGAGGAGCTGGGCCTGCGCGAAGAGCTGCTGCCCGTGCTCAAGCGCCTCATCGCGCGCCCCTATGGCATCCTGCTGGTGTGCGGCCCGACCGGCTCGGGCAAGACCACGACGCTGCACTCGATCCTCGGGCACATCAACACGCCCGACCTGAAGATCTGGACGGCGGAAGATCCGATCGAGATCCAGCAGCCCGGACTGCGCCAGGTGCAGGTGCACCCCAAGATCGGCTGGACCTTCGCCATGGCGATGCGCTCGTTCCTGCGCGCCGACCCCGACGTCATCATGGTCGGCGAGATGCGCGACGAGGAAACGGCGCGCATCGGCATCGAGGCCTCGCTCACGGGACACCTGGTGTTCTCGACGCTGCACACCAACAGCGCGCCCGAAAGCATCGTGCGCCTGCTCGACATGGGTGTGCAGCCGTTCAACTTCGCCGACTCGCTGCTCGGCGTGCTGGCGCAGCGCCTGGTGCGCCGGCTGTGCCCGAAGTGCAAGCAGACCGAGCCGCTCTCCGGCCAGGCGCTCGACGACCTGGCCGGCGAATACTGTGCTGAAACCACGCTGGCGCCGGAAGCCGTGATCGCGGATTGGCGCCAGCGCTTCGGCGCCGGCCTGCAGATCTCACGCACCAGGGGTTGCGATCACTGCCAGGGCAGCGGCTACAAGGGGCGCCTGGGAATCCACGAGCTGCTGGTCAATTCGCCCAAGGTCCGCCCGCTGGTGCGCCACAGCGCGGGCGTGGACGAGCTGCGGGCCGCCGCGATTTCAGAGGGCACGCGGACCCTGCGTCAGGACGGCATCGAAAAATGCCTGCAAGGCCTGACCGACCTGGTGGAAGTGCGCGCGGCTTGCGCGTGACGGCCTAAGGCGCCCTGAATCCGGCGCGCTCGATCGCGCGCTTGAAATCCGCGACGCCGCTCCGCGCGGGGTCGAAGCTCACCTCGGCACGGTTTTCGGCCAGGCAGACGTCGACGCGCTCCACGCCCGGGATCGCCGTGAGCATGCGCGTCACGCTGCGCACGCAGCCATCGCAATGCAGGCCTTCGATCTTCAGCTGGAGGGTTTCCATCGAGCCTACTTCACCAGCAGCACCGGCACGCCGGACTGGTGCAGCACCTTGGTCGCGACCGAGCCCAGCAGCATGTTGGCCGCCGCGGTCATGCCGCGGTTGCCGATCAGGATCATGTCGCAGCGGCTGCGCTTGGCGTGCGCGACGAGCGTCTCCGCGATCGGCCCGACCAGGACCCTGGCGTTGTACTTGAGGCCGGCGCCGTCGAGCAGCTTCCTTGCCCCGGCGAGCTGCGCCGCGCCTTCCTCGGCGTAGTACTTTTCGATCTGCGCCCTGCCCACGACCTTGCCCATGCCGGGCAGCTTGGGCACCGGCGCATGCACCGTGATCAGCTCCACCTCCGGGCGCGCGTTTCCCCAGTTGAGGTGCTCGAGCATGAAGCGCACCGCATCGAGGGAGTATCCCGAACCGTCCACCGCCAGCAGAATCTTCATCGCCATTCACTCCGACACGCGTGGCCTGAGCGCCATTCTATCTGCCACATCCCGGGATCACGAGTGCCTCCTGGTTCAGTGCGGGCCCTGCAGATACGCGATCAGGTCGCGCACCGGGCGGATCTCGCCCCCGAAGGGCACCGCCTCCGAGCCGCGAAAGAACAGTCCGCGCTCGACGTCACCGCGCAGCGCGGCCGCCAGATGATGGTCGATGCAGAACTGGCCCGCGCGCGGCAGGCCGTCGCGCAGGCCGCATTGCGCCAGGCAATCCCAGCCGAGCGTGCACTGGCGCTTGCGCCTGGCGCGGTTCTGCAGCACCGCTTCCTTCTCGAGGTAATGCGCGAGCCAGGGCGTGCGCACGGCGCGCGCCGGAAGCCCGGCGACGCTCATGAACACCACGATCTCCTCCGGCTTTGCCGCGGCGAGCACGCGCTTGAAATTGGCATGGGCGTCGCCCTCGGTGCAGACGGCGAACGGCGTGCCCACCTGCACGCCGTCGGCACCCGCCGCAAAGGCCTGTGCCGCGCGCCGCGGCGAATTGATTCCGCCCGCTGCGATCAGCGGGACGCGATCGGCATCCAGACCGAGTGCGTGCAGCGCGCGGCGGATCTCCGGCAGGACGCGCGCGAATTCGAAGCGCGCGTCGGCCACTTCGTCGAGCCTTGCCGCCCCCAGGTGCCCGCCGGCAAATCGCGGGTGCTCGACGACGATCGCATCCGGCGCGCGCCCGCGGCGCAGCCAGCGCCGCACGATGAGCGTTGCCGCGCGCGCTTCCGAAACGATCGGCACCAGCGCCACGTTCGGCCAGTCCTGGGCCAGCTCCGGCAGATCGAGCGCGAGACCCGCTCCCACCACCAGCGCATCGGCCCCGGACAGGCAGGCCTGGCGCGCGTACGCGGCGTATTGCGTGACGGCCCGCATGATGTTGACCGCGATCATGCCGTTGCCGCCGGCCAGTTCCCGCGCCAGGCGGATCTCGCGGTCGAGCGCGACCAGGTTGGCGCGCTCGATGGTCAGCCTGTCGCGCGAGCGCCCGGTGGCCTGCATCAGGTCATGGTGATGCCGGCGCAGGTCGACGCTCGAAATCGTGCCGACGCAGCCTTCGCGCGCCACGCTGCCCGCGAGCCGGTGCGCAGAGACACCCACGCCCATGCCACCTTGGACGATCCAGCTTGTTTCCCGGCCTCGAATGCGAAGCGTTTTCATCCGGCCCTGTTCAGCACGCCCGCGCCAGGCTGGTGCGGGCATGACGGTCACCAGGCACTATCCCCGAGCTGTGGCACAAAACGATTGATCTGCCTCAATTACGCGGTCTACAGGCGTGACAGCATTTGACGCATGGCAACAGGGCTACTTGAAGGCGTCATCGCCAACATGCCGATGTTTCGGCAGGTGGCGCGGCCGCAGCTGGTCGAGCTCGCGCGCCACGCGCGCGTGCAGCACGTGCGCCGCGGCGCCACCGTGTGCCGCCGCGGCGAATCGCTCAACTGTTTTTTCGGCGTCGCCTACGGCCTGCTCAAGCTCGCGCTGCGCGCCAACGGCGGCGAGGAGAAAGTGCTGCGCCTGGTGGGCGCGGGCGAGACTTTCGGCGAGGCGCTGGTGTTCCGCGAGCGCCCCAATCCGCTCGAGGCCGTGGCGCTCGCCGACACCATGCTGGTGGTGTTCCCTTCGCAGGCCGTGATCAGCCTGTTCGAGCACGACCTCAACTTCGCGCGCGGGCTGCTCGCCAGCCTGTCCGAGCGCATGCACGACCTCGTCAGCGAAGTCGAGGCGAGCACGCTGCTGAGCGCGCGCCAGCGCGTCGCCACCTACCTCGAATCGCTCGCCGCGGAAAACGCCAACGGACGCGCGCGGCTGCCCGCGACCAAGACCGTGATCGCGGCGCGCCTCGGCGTCACCAAGGAAACCTTCTCGCGCCTGCTGCGCGAGCTGGCCAATCAGGGCCTGATCGAAGTCGAGAAGCGCGACATCCTGCTGCGCGATCGCGCCGGGCTGGCCGCCGTCGCGCAGGGGGCGTTGCATGCTTGACTGAGGTCAACGCGCGGGGCCCGATCGGGCTTATCGTGCGTCATGAAGGAGACGCTCATGTACAAACACATTCTCGTTCCCACCGACGGCTCCCGGCTGTCCGCCAAGGCCATCAAGACGGCGGTGGCGCTGGCCAAGTCGCTCGACGCCCGCGTCATGGGCGTCTACGTGATCCCGCCCTATGTGCCACCCGTTTACGGCGAGGCGGTGATCTACGTCCCCGAAGTCACGCCCAAGCGCTACAAGGAGATCACCCAGGCGGAGGCGAAGAAGGCGCTCGCCACGGTCGAGGCGGAGGCCAAGGCCGCCGGCATCGACTGCAAGGCGGTATCGGTGACCGCCGACCAGGCGTGGGACGGCATCGTGCGCACGGCCCACTCCAAGGGCTGCGACCTGATCGTCATGGCCTCGCACGGACGGCGCGGCCTCTCGGGCCTGCTGCTCGGCAGCGAGACCACCAAAGTCCTGACGCACTCGAAGACACCGGTTCTGGTCTGCCGCTGAGCGCAGCGCGGCGCCCGGCTCAGCCCGGCGACTGGTCCCAGCGCGCGCCGAGCCCGATTGGCGCCGGCGCGATGCTCACGATGCGCGTGTAGAGCTGCGCCAGGTCCTGCTCGCGCAGGTCGGCGATCGGATCCTCGTTGCCGGCGAACGCCTCCTCGATCGCGCGCCAGTCCCCGGCCGTCAGGGCGCGCTCGGCCGCGGGCAGCACCTCGAGTTCCTCGCGCTGCATGTGCCGGCGATGGAACTCGGCGTAATCCTCGACCACGGCGATGAACGGTCCGCTCCAGAGCGGCCAGCAGCGTTCGTACTCGTCCAGCGCGCGTTCCACCTGGCGCACGCGCTGCGGACTCTCGACGTGCTCGGCGCGCAGCGACTCGATCAGCGCAGCGGTCTCGGGTGCGCGCGCCGCCAGGCGCTCGAACAGGTAGGCGTCTTCCTTGGGATGGTGCAGGCGCTCGGGAAACTCGTCGATATAGCGCAGCATGGCGCGGAACACTTCGAAGCGCGGCCGCGCATGCGCATCCTGCGAAGCCTTCGCCAGGTGCCGCAGCCCGTGCAGCACGGCGGCGAGCGAACGGTGCTCGTCGCGCAGGATGCGGATCGCCCGGTTCATCGCGCTCGCGCTACAGCCACAGCAA
>Ga0155955_1034_pt2 | contig 11276 bp, 9 predicted proteins | sample RifCSPlowO2_02_FD_107609 | JGI IMG/M metagenome (GOLD analysis project Ga0155955, IMG submission 107609) | Betaproteobacteria bacterium RIFCSPLOWO2_02_FULL_67_19
GTCGCCGGCGTGTTCGCCCACGATCGTGGCGCCGAGGATCCGGTCCTTGCCCGGCACCGTGAGCACCTTGACCAGACCGTGCGCTGCCTCGTCGGCGATCGCGCGATCGAGGTCGTCGAGGCTGTAAACAGTGACCTCGTGCGGAATGTTCCGCTCTTTCGCCTCGGTTTCGTTGAGCCCCACACGCGCCACCTCGGGTTCGGTGAAGGTCGCCCAGGGGATCACCGAGTAATCCGCACGGATCCTCCACAAGCCACCCAGCATCGCGTTCACCGACGCGTACCAGGCCTGGTGCGCGGCGGTGTGAGTGAACTGGTACGGCCCCGCGACATCGCCGCAGGCGTAGATGTTCGGGTAGATCGTCTGCAGGTACTCGTTGGTTTCCACGGTGCGCGCGCGGCTGAGCGGGATGCCGAGATCCTCCAGCCCATAGCCGCTCGTGTTCGCGATACGCCCGACGGCCACCAGGATCTCGTCGCAGGCGATGCGCACCTCACGCCCTGCGTGCTCGCAGACAAGCACCTTCTCCGCGCCGCTTGCGAGCACCTGTTGCGCCTTGTGGCCGAGACGCACGTCGACGCCCTCATCCGCCAGCCGCGCGCGCAGCATCTCGGACACCTCGGGATCCTCGCGCACGAGGAGCCGCGGCAGCATCTCGACCTGCGTGACCCGGGCGCCGAAGCGCGCGAAGGCCTGCGTCAGCTCGCAGCCGATCGGCCCGCCGCCGAGCACCGCCAGCCGCTGCGGCAGCGTGCGCAGATTCCAGACCGTGTCGGAGGTGAGGTAACCCGCCTGCTCCAGTCCCGGGATCGGCGGCACCAACGGACGCGCGCCCGCCGCGATCACGATCGAGCGCGTCGCGAGCGTCTGCCGCGCGCCGTCGGCGCGCTTCAGCTCCACCGTCCAGGGCGAGGTGATGCGCGCCTCGCCCCGCAGGCATTCGACGCCGAGGCCGGTGTAGCGCTCGACCGAATCGTGCGGTTCGACGGTTTTCACGACGCGCTGCACGCGCGCCATCACCTCGGCGAAGTCGAACTCGGCGCTCGCGCTTTTCAGGCCGTATTGCCTCGCGCGTTTGATGGTGGCGAGCACACGCGCGGTCTTCAGCAGCGCTTTCGAGGGGACGCAACCGGTATTGAGGCAGTCGCCGCCCATGCGGTGCTTCTCGATCAGGGTGACCTTCGCCTTCACCGCGGCCGCAAGGTACGCAGCCATCAGCCCCGCCGAACCGGCGCCGATGACGACCAGGTTGCGGTCGAACCGTGCCGGACGGCTCCAGCGCGCGTAGACCTTGCGCGCCGCGACGGCGACCACGATCCGTTTCGCGATCAGCGGAAAGAAACCGAGCAGGACGAAGGCACCGATCAGTCCGGGCGACAGGATGCCCGCGGGCGAGGCGATTGCCGCCAGCTGCGTGCCCGCATTCACGTAGACGACCGTGCCCGCGAGCATGCCGAGCTGGCTCACCCAGTAGAAGGTCCGCGCGCGCACCGGTGTCAGCCCCATCGCCAGGTTGATGGCGAAAAACGGAATCGCGGGAATCAGGCGCAAGGTGAAAAGGTAGAAGCCGCCGTCCTTCTCGACGCCGGCGTTGATCGCGCGCAGCGCAGGGCCGAAGCGCTGCTGCACCCAGTCGCGCAGCAGGAAGCGCGCCGAAAGGAACGCGAGCGTCGCGCCGATGCTGGAAGCGAACGAGACGATCACCGTGCCCCACAGCAACCCGAACACGGCGCCACCCACGAGCGTCATCACGGCCGCCCCGGGGAGCGAGACCGCCGTGACCACGACATAGAACGCGAAATAGCCGAGTACCGTCTGCCACGGGTGCGACTGGTAGTAGGCTTCGATCGCCGCCTGCTGCTGCTTGACGTTCTCGAAGGTGAGGTAGCGATGGCCGCCGAAGGCGAAGAACGCCGCGGCGGCGAGCGCGAGCGCCGCGGCGAGCAGCAGGCGCGGGCGGCTCATGCCGCGCGCAGCGCCCGCGGCGGATCGTAGGCCGGTCCGTGCACCATGCGCTGGTGGTACGACGCGTAGGCATCGCTGCCCGGCGGCCACAGCTCGAGGAAGCGCCCGAGCCAGCGCGCGTGCTCGTAAGCGATCGCCTGCGCCTCGACGTGCGTGCGGCCGATGCGCGCAGCGTACAGCGCGTCCAGGCGCGGCCTGACCGATATGCGCGTCGCCAGGCCGAACCGCGTGCCGCGGAAGTTCGGCATGCCGGCGGCGCCGTTATTCGCGATGACCCCGGTTTCGCCGCAGGACTGCAGCACCGGCAGGCAGGTGTGGCTGCAGGCGATGACGCGCGCGCGCGCGCAGCGCAGCGCCTCATGCGCCGCGGCCACCCCGTCGGGCGTTGCGAGCCGCTCCTGCGAGAATCCCCAGCCCGAAAGCGAATCGGCATCGCCGTGCACGATGGCAACGCGTTCGCCCCCCACCCGGGCAATGCGATACATCGGCAAGGCGCCGAGCGCGCGCGGCGGCGCGCCCGCCGCGCCGCGCAGGCGCTCCAGGATGCGGTTGGAGCGCGCGACATCCGCGTCGCTCACCCAATCGGGGTAGCCGCAGCCGCATCCGGCGGCAACGCCGGGGTCTGCGAGTTCCGTTTCCACGTTGCCGCGCGTGGCGAGGTGCCGGCCGACCGCCGCATCGACGGCCGTAAAGTCCGCGGCATCGCAATCGAACCAGTGGAAATCGCCGTTGAACACGAGCGCCTTGGTGCCAGGCTCCGCGTCGAACAGCTCGAGCAGCCGCTCGAGCGCGCAGCGGTTGCCGTACAAGCCGCCCGCGACCCAGAGCGTCTCGACCTCGAAGGCTGCGCCACCTGCGAGCGCCCGCGCGCCGTAGCGGTACGGCACCGGGCAGCTGCGGCCCGGCGCCTCAATCATGCAGCGCACCGCCGCAGGACGAACCCTGCCCGGCGGTGCAGCCATAGCAGTGGTCGCGCACCGTGATCGGTTGCCCGGTGAGGTCGCGGCCGATCAGATCCGAGAGGTGCGTGCGCTGCCTGCCGGGCAGCGCGAGCGGCAGCCCGAGCATCTGGTTGAAGTCGCAGTCGTAGACATAACCCTGCCAGTCCACCGAAACCAGGCTGCGGCACATGACGGTTTCAAGGTTCTGCTCGCAGTGCGCGCCGTGCAGCAGCGCCATGTACTGCTCGAACTGCCCCTTGGACACGAGCGTCGAGCCGAAGCGCTGGATCGGCATGTTGGCGAGCGTGTACAGGCGCGTGAAGACGATGCCGTGGCGCTCCCGCAGGACGCGCCGGTAGTCGGCCTCGAGCGCGGCCTGCGCCGGCGGCAGCGTCGCGCCCTGGGGGTTGTAGACAAGACTCAGCGCGAGCGCACCACCCGGGCGGCCATAGCCGAGCGCGTTCAGCCGGCGCAACGCGCGCAGGCTCTTTTCGAACACGCCCTTGCCGCGCTGGCGCTCGACGTTCTCCTCCAGGTAGCACGGCAGCGAGGCCACCACCTCGACCTGCTGCCCGGCGAGGAATTGCGCCAACCCCTCCTGCCCCGGTTCCTCGAGGATCGTGAGGTTGCAGCGGTCGATCACCTGCGCGCCCAGGCCCCGCGCGCGCAACACCAGCTCGCGGAAGTGCGGGTTCAGTTCCGGCGCGCCACCGGTGACATCGAGCTGCCGCACGCCCGAGACGCCGAGAAACGCGAGCACGTCCGCGATGGTGTCGCGCGACATCATTTCGGTCCGCTGGGGTCCTGCATTGACGTGGCAATGCAGGCAGCTCTGGTTGCAGCGATAGCCGAGATTGACCTGCAGCGTCTCGACGCGGCGCCGCGCGAGCGCCGGAAATCCGTACTGCCGCATCAGGGGCAGCGTGGCATGCATTGCCGTCTCCTCAAGTTCCGCAATCGGCCTTGGTCGGGCCGTTCGCGCCCGCCCTTACAGCGGACCCGGCACCGCTGCGTCCCATTCCTGCAGCGACTCGAGCAGGCGCGAACTGGTGAGCCTGAGGCGCTGCGACAGCATCAGCACCAGCTCCATCAGGATCTTGGCGCCGAGCATCGGCTGCTCGACCACGATCCGCGCCAGGTTTTCGCGGTCGAGCGCCGCGACCAGCACCGTCTCGAGCGCCACGCAGCTGGCAAAGCGCGGCGCGCCGTCGATCATCGACATCTCGCCGAGCGTGCGGCCGGCCTCGACCGCCGCGATCGGGCGCGAATGGCCGGCGCGGTCGCGCTTGCGCACCTCGACGCGGCCCTCGATCAGCATCAGCATGAAGTCACCGCCGTCGCCCTCGCGCAGCAGCTCGGCGCCCGGCGCGGCGCGATAGACGTCCATGAAATGCGCCAGCAGCCGCACCTCCGCCGGAGAAAAATGCTCCAGCAGCGCGCAGCGTGGAATGAGCGCGTGCAGCTGCGCCGAGAACTGCGCGGCGTCGCCGAGGTACTCGAGGTGCGCAAGCCACCGGGGGCGGTCGTCCATGGCGGGACGATTATGCCTCAGCCGATCAGCCAGAACACCGTCGCCGCCCAGCCCAGCGTGGCCAGGGCCAGCACCGGGTCGCGCAGCAGCTCGTCGGTCGGATCGCCACCGCCGCCGCGGTAGTTGAGGCGAAAGAGGTAACGGAACGTCCCCAGCAGCACCCAGGGCAGCGTCAGCACCAGCCGCTCGGTGCCGTGCAGCGCCGCCGTCTCCGGCGCCATCGTGTAGAGCGCGTAGCACACGATCACCCCGCCGGCACACACCAGCACGGCCTTGTCGAGAAACCCCACCGAATAGTCTTCGAGCACGGCGCGATGTTCGCCGGCCTCGTCCGCCAGCTCCTCGAGCTCGGCCCGGCGCTTGCCGAAGCCGAGCATGAGCGTGAGCAGCAAGCCGCAGAGCAGGAGCCAGTTGGACGGCTCGATGCCGATGCCGGCGGTGCCGGCGAGCAGGCGCAGCATGAAACCGGCCGCGATGATGAACACGTCCACCACCGGGACGTGCTTGAGGCCGTGCGTGTAGGCGACGTTGAGCGCGAGGTACGCGGCAACGATGCCGGCAACGAGCGGACTCACTGCAGCGGCCACGGCGAGTGATGCGACGCCGAGCACCGCCGCCGCCACGCAGGCTTCTCGCACCGAAAGCACGCCGCTCGCCACCGGCCGCGTGCGCTTCTGCGCATGCCTGCGATCGCGCGCCGCATCGCCCGCGTCATTGAACGCGTACACCGCACTTGAGGCGAGGCAGAAGGCGACTGTGGCCGCGACTGCAGCTGCGATCAGCTGCGGGTCCTGCCAGGCATGCCCGAACAGCAGCCCCGTCAGCACGAAGCTGTTCTTCGCCCACTGCTGCGGGCGCGCCAGCTCGAGGAACGCCCGCGCGCGGCTCATCCCGGGAAATACCGCTCGAAGAAATAGCAGCGCTGCACGGGCAGTGCGGGCGGGATGCGGTAGTAACGTTCGCGCACCTGCGTGAGAACGCGCGCGCGGTAGATCTCAAAGTCGAAGCCGCGGCCGCGCACGACGTGAAACCGGGTGCCGGCGAATTCGAGCGGCGCGATCTCCACCTCGCGGAAATAGGGCCGGTAATCCTGCTCCGGCGGACGCTCGCGGCGCAGGATCAGCAGGTCCTTGCCGGCGTAGGTACGCCAGTCGGTGAGGATGTCGTCGTGGCGCGCGTGCGACGATCCGGGGCCGAACACCGGCACGTCGCGCCGGCTGTGGTAGGCGAGCAGCGCCGCCAGGGTGTAGCTGTCCGCGGCCAGCGTGTAACCGTCGAGCTGCGGCCCGAGTGCCTCGACCAGCGCGGGACCCTTGAGCAGCAGCACGAGCCGCGGATACAGGCGCGTGTCCTTCCAGAGCTCGAGCGGCGCCAGCGCCACGGCCACGGCGAGAGCAACGTGCAGCAACGCGAACCCGGCGAAGAAGCGCACCACCGCCCTGAGCTGAGGTTTCGCCCCGGCCAGCGCCAGCGCGATCGCCAGCGCCGGAATGAGCCATTGCAGCCAGTGCAGCCCGATGCGCTTCACCGGCGAAAGCAGCGCGAACACCGCGAGCGGCAGCAGCCAGGCGAGGAGCAGCGCGCGAGTCGCGCTCTCCCGCCCCGGCGCGAGCAGCAGGGTGCGCGCGCGCCACAGGTACCAGAGGAGCGGCGCCGCCAGGTAGGCGAGCGAGACCGCGTAGAGCAGCGGCGTGCTCACCGACCAGCCGGCATCGTCGTGCCGGTTGATGGCGTTGAACATGACGTTGCACCAGCAGGCGTTGGCGTTCCAGTACAGGTTGAGCAGCGCCGCCGGAAGCGCTCCGGCGATCACCAGGCCGATCGCGCCCCAGCGCCGCGCCTGCGCCGCCCAGGCGAGATACGCCAGACCGAGCAGCACGGCGAAATACTTCGACAGGAACGCCAGGCCGAGCAGCACGCCCGCGCCGAAGAACAGCCACGCCGCGCCGCGCTGCACCGCGCGCAGGAACACGAGCAGCGAGGCCGCGGCAAAGACGAGCAGCGGCGCATCGGTGGTGACGATCACGTTCCAGAGGTTGATCGGCGCGAGCAGCACCGCTGCGGCGGCCAGGTTGGCGGTGTCTGCGTCGGTTGCCATCCAGCGCGTGAGCGCCGCACGCACCGCGAGCGCCACAGCCGCCGGCGCGAGCGTCGCGGGCAGGCGCGCCACCCAGTCGGCATCCGACAGCGCGACCAGCGGCGCGAGCCACCAGCCGATCATCGGCGGGTGATCGTAGAACCCGAGGTCGGGCTTGCGGCCCCACAGCACGAAATAGGCCTCGTCGCCCGTGACCGGGAGCGCGACCGAAAGCCAGGCGCGGAACGCGAGCGTCGCCGCGAGGGCGAGCAGGAACCACGCCCGCGCCGAAAGGGGCCTCAAGCGCGGCGGCCCTTCGCGGTGCCACGGCGCCTGCGCACGGACTCCGCCAGCGTCTGCAGCAAACCGACCGAATCGTCCCAGCCAAGGCAGGCATCGGTGATGCTTTGGCCGTAGCGCAGCGGCTTGCCCGGCAGCAGCTCCTGCCGGCCCTCGATCAGGTTCGACTCCACCATGACACCGATAATGCTGCGGCTGCCGGCGGCGATTTGGCCGGCCACGTCGCCCGCCACGTCGATCTGGCGCTGGTGCTGCTTGGCGGCGTTGGCGTGCGACAGGTCGACCATCAGGCGCGGCGGCAGCTTGGCGCGGGCGAGCTCCTCGCAGGCGCCCTGCACGCTCGCCGCGTCGTAATTGGGCTGCCGGCCGCCCCGCAGGATGATGTGGCAGTCGTCGTTGCCGCGCGTTTCCACGATCGCCACCTGACCGCTCTTGTGCACCGAGAGGAAATGATGCCGCTGGCGCGCCGCGAGAATCGCGTCGATTGCGATGCGCACGTTGCCGTCGGTGCCGTTCTTGAAGCCGACCGGCGCCGACAGCCCGGAGGCGAGCTCGCGATGCACCTGCGACTCGGTGGTGCGCGCGCCGATCGCGCCCCAGCTCACCAGGTCGCCGATGTACTGCGGCGAGATCACGTCGAGGAATTCGCACCCCGCCGGCACGCCGAGGCGGTTGATGTTCAGCAGCAGGTCGCGCGCGATGCGCAGGCCCTCGTTGATGCGGAAGCTGCCGTTGAGGTAGGGATCGTTGATCAGCCCCTTCCAGCCGACCGTGGTGCGCGGCTTTTCGAAGTACACGCGCATCACGAGCTCGAGCTCGCCTGCGTGGCGCCGGCGTTCCTCGAGCAGCTGGCCGGCGTAGGCCAGCGCCGCCGCCGGGTCGTGGATCGAGCACGGCCCCATCACCACCAGCAGCCGGTCCGAGCGCCCGTGCAGGATCTCGCGCACGCCGCGGCGCGTCTCGGCGACGAGCCTTTCCGCCGGCGTGCCCTGGATCGGAAAGAATCGGATCAGGTGCTCGGGCGGCGGCAGCGGAACGATGTTCTCGATGCGCTCGTCGTCGGTGAGCGAGGTCTTGTCGGCGGGGACGAGGGGGAGGTAGTGCTCGGTGCGGGTCGTCATGGGCAGTCTCGGGTCAGTGCAAAAAAAAACCGCCAGGCATCGCTGCGCTGGCGGTCTTGCGGGATTCGGCAGGCTGCGTCTAGTCGGTCCCGTCCGCCAGCAGGCAGGGGAAGTGGAAAAAAGGGAACGCGAGCCACAGGGCCATAGGCGGCGATCATAGCACCGCCCGCCGACGCTGGCGAGCCGGCGGGCCGCGCTAGACGTAGGCGAGCAGCTGGCGTCGCCTCACGGCGCCTTCCTTCTCTCCAGCCAGTCGCGCAGCGCGAGCCCCGTGCCGAACTCCCAGGGACGGAGCTTCTCGGGCGCGATGCGCCGGTAGTCGATCAACTCCTCGTTCAGCCGGATCTCGCCCGCGGCCGGCACGTGGTAGGCGATGATGAGTTCGTTGCGGCGCTCGAAGGGATAGAGCCCCACGAAGTCGGTCGCGAGCGCCTGCAGCGACAGCTCTTCCGTCACCTCGCGCGCCACGGCGGCCGCCGGAGTCTCGCCCTTCTCGAGAAAACCGGTGATCAGGCCGAACATCTTCTCCGGCCAGTCGCGGTTGCGCGCCAGGATCACGCCGCCCTCGTGCTCGACGATCGCCGCCACCACCGGCACCGGATTGTCCCAGTGCACGAAGCCGCAGGTGCAGCCGAGCCGCGTCGCGCCGCCGTACTCGCCCGCCGCGAGCGGCTGCGCGCAGTACGGGCAGAAGCTATAGACGCTGCTCAACCCAGGCCCTGACCGAGCCGAGTGCCGCCGCGAGCTTCGCCGGCTCGGTGCCGCCCGCCTGCGCCATGTCGGGACGGCCGCCGCCCTTGCCGCCGACCTGCCGGGCGACGAAATTCACCAGTTCGCCCGCCTTGATCCTGCCGGTGAGATCCGCCGTGACGCCCGCGATCAGCGACACCTTGTCGCCGTCGGCCGCGCCGAGCACGATCGCGGCCGATTTGAGCCGCTGCTTGAGCTGGTCGACCGTGTCGCGCAGCGCCTTGGCGTCGGCGCCTTCGAGCGTGGCGGCGAGCACGCGCGCCCCTTTCACCTCGAGTGCCTGCGACGCGAGATCGTCGCCTTGCGCGGCGGCCATCTTCGACTTGAGGCGGACGAGCTCCTTTTCGAGCGCCTTCTTCTCCTCGAGCAGGCTCGCCACCGCCTTCTCCACCATGCCGCCGCCGGGCTGGGCGCGCAGCTGCCTTGCAACCTCGTGGAACTCCTGCAGCTGGTGGTTCATCAGGGCCAGGGCGCTGCTGCCGGTCGTCGCCTCGATGCGGCGGATGCCTGCCGCGACGCCGCCTTCCGCGGCGATCTTGAAGACGCCGATATCGCCGGTGCGCTCGACATGCGTGCCGCCGCAGAATTCGCGCGACGAGCCGATATCGAGCACGCGCACTTCGTCGCCGTATTTCTCGCCGAACAGCATGACGGCGCCCGAGCGCGTGGCCTCCTCGATGGGCATGACCTGGACGCGCGTCGCCGTGTTCTGCAGGATCTCGCCGTTGACGCGCCGCTCGACCTCCCGGACTTCCGCGTCGCTCAGCGGTTTGTCGTGTGCGAAATCGAAGCGCGTCTTGTCGGCGTCGACCAGCGAGCCCTTCTGCTGCACGTGCGCGCCCAGCACCTCGCGCAGCGCCTTGTGCATGAGGTGCGTCGCCGAGTGATTGCGCATGGTGCGCCGGCGCGAATCGACGTCCACCCGCGCCTCGACCCGGTCTCCCACCTTGAGCGCGCCGGCCCTGAGCGTGCCGTGGTGGCCGAAGACATCGGGCTGGATCTTCTGCGTGTCGGCGACCGCGAAAGTGCCGGCTGAGCCCACCAGATCGCCGCGATCGCCCACCTGGCCGCCCGATTCGGCGTAGAACGGCGTGCGCTCGAGCACCACGACGCCGGCATCGCCCGCGTTCAGGACTTCGACGGGCGAGCCCTCCCGGTACAGCGCCATGACGTGCCCCGCGAGGCTCAGCGTCTCGTAGCCGTGGAACTCGGTCTTGCCGCCCGAATACTCCAGCCCGGCCGCCGCCGTGAACTTGCTGGCGGCGCGCGCCCGCTCGCGCTGCTGCTGCATCGCGGCCTCGAACCCCGCGAGGTCGAGGCTCACGCCGCGCTCGCGGCAGATGTCCGCCGTGAGGTCCACCGGAAAACCGAAGGTGTCGTACAGTTTGAAAACGGTCTCGCCGTCGAGCAGCTTTTCGCCGGAAGCGAGCGCCCTTTCGAGCACGCCCATGCCGTTCTCCAGCGTGCCGGCAAAACGCTCTTCCTCCTGCTGCAGCACTTCGGCGACCCGCTTCGCCGCATGCCGCAATTCCGGATACGCCTCGCCCATCGCCCGGTCGAGGTCCGGCACCAGCGCGTGGAAGAACGGCTGCTTCTGCCCCAGCTTGTAACCGTGGCGGATGGCGCGGCGGATGATCCGGCGCAACACGTAGCCGCGACCCTCGTTGCCCGGAATCACGCCGTCGACGATGAGGAAAGCGCAGGCGCGGATGTGGTCGGCGATGACGTTGAGCGAGGGATTGGCCTGGTCCCGGCAGCCGGTCTCGCGCGCCGCGGCACGGATCAGATCCTGGAACAGGTCGATCTCGTAGTTCGAATGCACGCCCTGCAGCACTGCGGCGACGCGCTCCAGGCCCATGCCCGTGTCGACCGACGGCTTGGGCAGCGGATGCAGCACCCCCGCTTCGTCGCGATTGAACTGCATGAACACCAGGTTCCAGATCTCGATGTAGCGGTCGCCGTCGGCTTGCGGCGATCCGGGCGGGCCGCCCGCGATGCCGGGGCCGTGGTCGTAGAAGATCTCGCTGCACGGGCCGCAGGGCCCGGTATCGGCCATCTGCCAGAAATTGTCCGACTGGTACTTTTGCCCGCCCGGCTTGTCGCCGATCCTGACGCAGCGCTCCGGCGGCACGCCGATCAACTGCGTCCACAGTTCGTAGGCCTCGTCGTCGGTCTCGTAGACCGTGGTCCAGAGCCGCTCCGGCGCCAGCCCGTAGACCCGCGTCAGCAGCTCCCAGGCAAACAGGATCGCGTCGCGCTTGAAGTAATCGCCGAACGAGAAATTCCCCAGCATCTCGAAAAAGGTGTGATGGCGCGCGGTGTAGCCGACGTTCTCCAGGTCGTTGTGCTTGCCGCCGGCGCGCACGCAGCGCTGCGCCGTGGTGGCGCGGCTGTAGGGCCGCCGCTCCTGGCCGAGGAACGCGTCCTTGAACTGCACCATCCCCGAGTTGGTGAACAGCAGCGTCGGGTCGTTCGCCGGCACCAGCGGGCTCGAGGCGACGACGGCGTGGCCCTTGGAACGGAAGTACTCGAGGAAACTGGCGCGAATCGCATTGGATTTCATGGCACCGCTATTCTATATAATGGTCGCG
>Ga0155955_1112_pt4 | contig 11102 bp, 6 predicted proteins | sample RifCSPlowO2_02_FD_107609 | JGI IMG/M metagenome (GOLD analysis project Ga0155955, IMG submission 107609) | Betaproteobacteria bacterium RIFCSPLOWO2_02_FULL_67_19
CTCCGCCAGTCGCCGAACAGCTCGGCGACGAGCTTCGCCAGCGCCTCGGGATCGAAATCCCCCACCGCGACGAACGTCGCCCCGGTCGCGCCCACCAGGTCGCCATAGCAGCGGCGCGCCTCTTCGAGCGTGGCTGAATTCAGCTCCGCAATGCGCTCGGCGGTGCTCTGCGGCGCGAGCCAGTGACCGCGCGGATACGGCGCCAGGTGGCGCTGCAGGCGCTCGTCGGCGATCGCTTCCGGGTCGCTCAGCTGCGACTCGGCGCTGGTGAGCCGGGCGCGCTTCAGCTGCTCGAACTCGTCGGCGGGGAACGCCGGTTCGCGCAGCACTTCGGCCAGCAGGCGCAGCGTTGCCTCGAGGCTGTCGCGGCGTGCCTCGAGGCTCGCGCCGCTGACGCCGGCCTGCACCGTCGCCTTGAGCTGGTCGAAGGCGTCGCGCAGCTCGGTGCGGCTGCGCTGGCGCGTGCCGCGCATCAGCATGCCGCCCGCCAGCGAGCAGGCGGTGGCGCGGTCGGCCTTGCTCGCCTCGTCGCCCCAGTAGAGCGCGAGCAGCGCCTGCACCGTGGCGCCGCGCGTCTTCTTCGGCAACAGGGTGAGCCGGATGCCGTTCGGCAGCTCGCGGCGGATCAGGCGCGCGTCGATGTTCTGCGGCGTGGGATCGAAGGCCTCGCCGCGCGCCGGCGCTTCGCGTCCGCTGTAGCCCGCCACCGCGGCGCCGACGTCGGGCCGCAACGGGATCTCGGCGCGCTCGGGCTGCGCCGTCGGGATGAACTGGCCGAGCACGCGGTTGGCGGGCCGCAGGTAGCGCTCGGCGACGCGCTGCACGTCCGCGACGCTCGCCTGCTGCAGGCGGTCGCGGTAGAGGAAGAACAGGCGCCAGTCGCCCAGCGCCGCGAATTCCGACAGCCAGCGGATCAGCGCTTGCAGGTCGGTTTGCGTCTTGTCGATGTCCCCGAGCAGTGCGGTGCGGGCGCGCTCCACCTCGTCGGCGCGGATCGGCTCGCGCGCGATGCCCTCGACCACCGCGAGCAGCGCATCGCGCGCCGGCCCGAGCGCGGCGGCGTTGCCGAGGGCCGCGCCGAAATGGACGAACCCCGGGTCGTGCATCGCGCGCTCGCCACCCCAGACCGTGCTCGCGAGGCCCTTCTGCACCAGCGCGCGGTGCAGTCGCCCGGCGGGCGCCGCCCCCAGCGCATGCACCAGCAGCTCGAGCGCCGGATAGTCGGGATCGGCCGCGGCCGGGACGCGGTACAGCGCGGCGACCATCTGCGTGTCGCCCGTGCGCCGCAGCGTGACGCTGCGCTCGCCGTCCTGTGTCGGCTCGATGGTGTAGAGCTCGGGCAGCGCCCGCGCCGGGCGTGCCAGGGCGCCGAAATGGCGCGCCACCGCCTCGAGGGCACGCGCCTCGTCGAAGCGGCCGCCGAGGATGAGCACGGCGTTGTCCGGCTGGTACCAGGTGCGGTAGAAGGCGCGCAGCCGCTCGATCGGCACGCGCTCGATATCGGCGCGGTTGCCGATGATGGCGTGGCCGTAGTTGTGCCAGGCATAGGCGAGGCGCTGCATGCGCTCGTAGAGCACGCCGCCGGGGTCGTTCTCGCGCATCTCGAATTCGTTGCGCACCACGGTCATCTCGCTCGCCAGGTCCTGCGGCGAGAAGGTGGCGTTCACCATGCGGTCGGCTTCCAGGCCGAGCGCCCATTCGAGGTTGTCGTCGCTCGCCGGCAGGGTTTCGAAGTAGGTCGTGCGATCGAACGCCGTGGTGGCATTGTGGCGCGCTCCGCGGCGGTCGAGTTCGAGCGAGATGTTGGGGTGCTTGAGCGAACTCTTGAACAGCAGGTGCTCGAGCAGGTGCGCCATGCCCTTCTCGCCGTAGACCTCGTGGCGCGAGCCCACAAGGTAGGCGAGGTGCACGGTGACCGTGTCGGCGCTCGGGTCCGGGACGGTGAGCACGCGCAGGCCGTTGGCCAGTCGGTATTCGGTGACGCCCTCGACGCTGGCCGCCTTTTCGGGCAGCGCCTGGGCGAGCGCGGCCGCCGCGGCGAGCAGGAGGAGGCATCCGGAAACAAAGCGCGGGAACGAGAAGGTCATGTCAGACGAGCCGATCGAAAAAGTGCAGCGCCGCGAGGCCGGCGGCAATGGTGACAAAAGTTCTGCGGCAGCGCCAGGCCACCGCGATCGCCACGATCCCCGCGAACAGGCGGTGGTTGTCCGGCGCGAAGTACAGACTGCCGGAACGCAGCAGAAGTTCCGGCGCCCAGATCGCGGTGCATCGGCGAAGGGTACAACGGCGCGGGCCCGCCCCGGCCCTTGAAACGCGGCTGTTTCGCCCCCAACCCACAGGGTTGAGCCAAACCCTCGAGGAGATTGCGCATGGCGCAGGCCGCCGCAAAGCAGACGCTCGGCTTCCAGGCCGAAGTGAAGCAGCTGTTGTCCCTGATGATCCACTCGCTGTACAGCAACAAGGAGATCTTCCTCAGGGAGCTGATCTCGAACGCCTCGGACGCCGCCGACAAGCTGCGCTTCGAGGCGCTGGCGCAGCCCGCGCTCTACGAGGACGCGCCCGAGCTGCGCATCTCGCTGCGCATCGACAAGGCGGCGCGCACCCTCACGGTGGCCGACAACGGCATCGGCATGTCGCGCGACGAGGTGATCGCCAACATCGGCACCATCGCCAAGTCGGGGACCAAGGAGTTCCTCGCCACGCTGTCCGGGGATCAGCAGAAGGACGCGCGCCTGATCGGCCAGTTCGGCGTCGGCTTCTATGCCTCGTTCATCGTCGCCGACCGCGTGACGCTGGTGACGCGCCGCGCCGGGCTGCCGGCGGAAGAGGGCGTGCGCTGGGAGTCGGACGGCTCCGGCGAGTACACGCTCGAGCCGGCGCCGCGGCGCAGCCGCGGCACTGAGGTGACGCTCCACCTGCGCGAGGGCGAGGACGCGCTGCTCGAGCCCTGGACCGTGAAGGGCATCGTGCGCAAGTACTCCGACCACATCGGGCTGCCGATCGTGCTCGCCGGCGAATCGCAGGTCGACCCGGTGAGCAAGGAGTTCATGCCCGGCAAGGAAGAGACGCTCAACCGGGCGAGCGCGCTTTGGGCGCGCCCGAAGAGCGAGATCAGCGACGACCAGTACCGCGAGTTCTACAAGCACGTGGCGCACGACTTCGAGGACCCGCTCGCCTGGGCGCATGCGCGCGTCGAGGGGCGGCAGGAGTACACGCAGCTGCTCTACCTGCCGGCGCGCGCACCCTTCGATCTGTGGGACCGGCACGGCCGCCACGGCGTCAAGCTGTACGTGAAGCGCGTCTTCATCATGGAGGATGCCGAGCACCTGATGCCCGCGTACCTGCGCTTCGTGCGCGGCGTGATCGATGCCGACAGCCTGCCGCTCAACGTCTCGCGCGAGATCCTGCAGCAGAGCCGCGACCTCGACGCGATCCGCGGCGGCTGCGTCAAGCGCGTGCTGTCGCTGCTGGAGGACCTCGCGGCGAATCAAGCCGAGAAGTACGCCGGCTTCTGGAGCGAGTTTGGCCGCGCGTTCAAGGAAGGCGTCAGCGAGGACACCGCCAACCGCGAGCGCATCGCCAGGCTGCTGCGCTTCGCCTCGACGCACGCCGAGGGCGAGGCGCAGTCGGTGTCGCTCGCCGAATACGTCGCGCGCATGAAGCCCGGGCAGGACCGCATCTGGTACGTGACCGCGGAATCGTTCGGCGCGGCGCGCTCCAGCCCGCACCTGGAAGTGTTCCGCCGCAAGGGCGTGGAGGTGCTGCTGCTCGGCGAGCGGGTCGACGAGTGGCTGGTCGCGAGCCTTACCGAGTTCGAGGGCAAGCCGCTCGCCTCGGTGGCGCGCGGCGGCCTCGATCTTGGCGGGCTCGCCGACGACAGCGAGAAACAGCAGGCCGAGGCGCAGCGCAAGGAATTCGGCGATCTGGCCGCCCGTCTGAAGGCGGCGCTCGGCGAGCGCGTCAGGGACGTGCGCGTGACGCAGCGCCTGACCGACTCGCCCGCGTGCCTGGTCGCCGACGAGCGCGACCTGAGCGCCAACCTCGCGCGCATCCTGCGCGCGGCGGGACAGAAGGCGCCGGCCTCGCAGCCGATCCTCGAGATCAATCCCTCGCACCCGATCGTGGCGCGCCTCAAGCACGAGACGACGCGCTTCGAGGACTGGGCGGCGCTGCTCTACGAGCAGGCGCTGCTGGCGGAGGGCGCGGCGCTCGAGGATCCGGCGGCGTTCGTCAAGCGCATGAACGCGCTGCTGCTGGAGTCTTCGACGAACGGCTGAAGGCCGCGCGCCCGAGGCGCTTCAGCCGAGCTGCTTCAGCAGCGTCTCGGCGTCGGAGACTTCGAACTTGAGCGGTTGCTCGAGGTTGAATTGGCTGACGACGCCGTCATCGACCAGCATCGAAAACCGGCGCATCCGCAGGCCCATGCCGCCCGCGCTGGAATCGACCTCCAGGCCGAGCGCCTTGGTCCACGTGCCATTGCCGTCGCCCAGCATGCGGATCTTGCCGTCGGCCTTCTGATCGCGGCCCCAGACCGCCATGACGTAGCCGTCGTTCACGGCAACGCACCAGATCTGGTCGACCTGCTTCGCCTTGAACTGGTCAAGCCTGGCTACAAAGCCGGGCAGGTGCTTTCCGGAACAGGTCGGAGTGAACGCACCGGGCAGTCCGAACACCACGATGCGCCGGCCCTTCAGCGCCTCCGCGACCCCCACCTGCGCCGGGCGCACCGGACAATGGTTCTCATCGCTGTAGCCGACCGATTCGAAAAGAACGCCATCGGGCACCGTGTCGCCGATCTTGATCGTCATGGCATTGCCACCTTGGCTGGGGATTTGGAGTTTCGAATAATAGCGCAGCAGTCTCCGGTCGCGTCGCACGGTGCGAACGTGGTAAAGAATGGCCATGCAACTAAAGTGGCTGAAGGTCCGGATGGGCGAACTCATCCGGGCGGGGTTGGTCCTCGTCCTGTCGTTGGGCGCGCTCGCGGCGCCGCTTGCGGGTCTGGCGCAGCAGGCTGAGACGCCGCGCCGCATCGGATTTCTCGGCAATTCCACCGCAGCACTCGAAGCGAATCTGGTCGGGCCATTCCGCGAAGGCCTGCGCGAGCTCGGCTACGTCGAGGGGCGCAACCTGCTGATCGAGTACCGGTGGGCCGAAGGCCGGTACGAGCGCTTTCCGGCGCTGATCGGCGAGCTGCTGGCCATGAAGGTCGAGGTGATCGTGACGGCGGGGACACCGGCCACGCTCGCGGTCAAGAAGGCGACCACCTCGACGCCGCTCGTCATGATCGCGGTCGGCGATCCGGTCGGCACGGGCATCATCCCGTCTCTCAGCCACCCCGGCGGCAACATCACCGGGCTGACCTCGATCTCGCCGGAGCTCGACGGCAAGCGCCTGGAGCTGCTGCGCGAAATCATCCCCGGCATATCGCATGTCGCGCTGCTATGGAATTCGGCGAGTCCGCTGCAATTCATCGGCGAGCGCAGGACCCAGGCCGCGGCCGGGGCGCTGGACATGAAAGTGCTTTCGCTCGGCGTTCGCGACCGCGAAGGGCTCGACAAGGCGTTTGCCGACATCCGGAGGGAGCGCCCGCAGGCGCTGCTCGTGCTGGCGGACCGATTATTCCTGCACCACCGCGAGCGCATCATGGAATTCGCCGCGCGCGAGCGCCTGCCTGGCGTGCACGCCTATCGGGAACTGGTCGAAGCGGGCGGGCTGGTGTCCTTCGGGCCGAGCTACGAGGGCATGCACCGGCGCGCTGCGTTCTTCGTCGACCGGATCCTCAGGGGCGCGAGTCCCGGCGACCTGCCCGCCGAGCGGCCGGCGACGTTCGAACTGGTCGTCAACCTCAAGGCGGCGAAAGGTCTCGGACTGACGATTCCCCGGTCCGTGCTGGTGCGGGCGACGAAGGTCATCCAATAGGCGCTTCGCCCAGCGCCGCGCGCCGCCCGCGCTCGACGTCGATGCCCGTGAGCAGCGCAAGGCCGACCACGAAATACGCCCCCACGGCGAGGATTCCCAGGCGATGTTCGCCCGCGAAGATCCAGGTCACGATGCCGTAGGTGAGCGGGCCGAAAATCGAAGCCGCCTTGACCGCGAGCCCCCACAGGCCGAAAAACTCCGCCAGCCGCGCCGGCGGCGACAGGTAGCCGACGATCGCGCGCCCGGCGGCCTGCGCCGAGCCCATGCATAACCCCGCGAGGTTCGCCGCCACCCAGAAGCTCGGCGCATCGTCGGCGGTGTAGGCGAGCAGGATCATCGCGATCCAGCCGGCGAGCACCAGCGCCATGGCGCGCACGTGGCCGATCGCGTCCTGCAGATAGCCGAAACCGAAAGCGCCCGCGGCCGCGGTCAGGTTGACCACCAGGATCAGCGTCAGCGTTTGCTGCGTGGTGAACTTCATCGCCTCCTGCGCGTAGATCGCGGCGAGCGCGATCACCGCCATGATGCCGGCCTGGTAAAAGAGGATGCAGACGAGGAAGCGCCGCAGGTCGCGAAACTGGCGCGCGTGCCGGATGGTGTGCAGCACGCGAGCCCAGGGATTTTCCGTCTTCGGCTGCGGCTGCGCGCGCTCGCGCAGGAAGAGAAACGTCGGCGTGGCGCAGAGCGCGAACACGAGCGCGGTGATCAGCATCACCACCGGAACGAACTGCGCGCCGCCGTGGCCCTGCTGCTGCGCCCAGGTGATGTAGGCGAGCGAAATTCCGAGCGACACCAGGCCGCCGAGGTAGCCGAAAGCCCAGCCCCAGCCCGAGACGCGCCCCATCGCGCGCGAGTCGGCGAGCTCCGGCAGGAACGCCGCGATCAGGTTTTCGCCGGTGGAGAAGAAGAAATTCGACAGCACCACCAGGACGATCGCCAGCGCCACCGCGCCCGGGGCGGCGAAGTACAGCCCCGCGGTGAACAGCACGCAACCGATGGTCGCGCCGAGCAGCAGGCGTTTCTTGGCGCCGTGCGCGTCCGCCCAGGCGCCGACCAGCGGCGCGGTGAGCAGCACCGCGAGATACGACACCGACAGCGCCGCGGTCCAGGCAAAAGTCGCCCACGCTGCCTTGCCCGCGACCGCAGCGACGAAATAGGCGTTGAACACCGCGGTGATCACCACGGTGGTGTAGCCCGAGTTGGCGAAGTCGTACATGCTCCACGCCCAGACCTCGCGCAGGCTCACGGCTGTGGCGAGGGCAGGGCGGCGGCTGCGGGCCATGCGCGATAGTATGGGGTATAGTCCGCACGCCATGCCACACGCGGCAAAAACGCCCGCCCGCGAGGGACGCCTGAATCTCGCCGAGGTGCTCGACTGGCTGGTCGAGGACCGCATGGTCAGCGCCGAAGACGCCGACAAGCTGAAGAAGGAGCGCCGCTATTACCGCGGCGCGAGCCACCCGCTGGTGGTGGTCGCGGACCAGCAGTGGAAGAGCGCGCTGGCGCCGCACCGCCCGCTCGCGCTCGAGCCGCTCACCGAATGGCTGGCGCAGCGCTGCGGCCTGGAGTACCGGCACATCGATCCGCTGAAGGTCGATTTCTCCGCCGTCACCGAAGTCATGTCGTCGGCCTACGCGACGCGCTTTCGCATCCTGCCGGTGGGCGTCACGGCGCGCGAGGCGGTGATCGCCACCGCCGAGCCCTGGGACCGCGACTGGGAGCAGGAGCTCTCCAGAATCCTGAAGCTCGAGATCCGGCGCGTGATCGCCAATCCGGCGGACATCGCGCGCTACCAGGTCGAGTTCTACAACCTGGCGAAATCGGTGAAGGGCGCGACGCGCAGCGCCGCGGGCGCCACGGGACTGTCGAATTTCGAGCAGCTGGTCGAGCTCGGCGCCAGCAACAAGCAGCTCGATGCCAACGATGCGCATATCGTGCGCGTGGTCGACTGGCTGTGGAGCTACGCCTTCGAGCAGCGCGCCAGCGACATCCACATCGAGCCGCGGCGCGACCTCGGCATCGTGCGCTTCCGCATCGACGGCGTGCTGCACCAGGTGTACCAGATTCCGGCACCGGTGCTGGCGGCGATGACCAGCCGCATCAAGATCCTCGGCCGCATGGACGTGGTGGAGAAACGCCGGCCGCAGGACGGTCGCATCAAGACCCGCACGCTCGACGGCCAGGAAGTGGAGCTGCGGCTGTCGACGCTGCCCACCGCTTTCGGCGAGAAGCTGGTGATGCGCATTTTCGATCCCGAAGTGCTGGTGCGCGATTTTCGCGAGCTCGGCTTCTCCGACGACGACCGCGCACGCTGGAAGGACATGACCGAGCGGCCCAACGGCATCGTGCTCGTGACCGGCCCCACCGGCTCGGGCAAGACCACCACGCTCTACTCGACGCTGAAAACCCTCGCCACCCCCGAAGTGAACGTCTGCACCATCGAGGATCCGATCGAGATGGTCGAGCCGGCGTTCAACCAGATGCAGGTGCAGCCCGCGATCGATCTGGACTTCGCCGACGGCGTGCGCGCGCTGCTCCGGCAGGACCCCGACATCATCATGGTGGGCGAGATCCGCGACCTGCAGACCGCCGAGATGGCGGTGCAGGCGGCGCTCACCGGCCATCTCGTGCTCTCGACCCTGCACACGAACGATGCACCGAGCGCGGTGACGCGCCTGCTCGAGCTCGGCGTGCCGCCGTACCTGCTGAACGCGACCATCAATGGCGTCATGGCGCAGCGCCTCGTCAGGACGCTATGCCCGCACTGCAAGCAGAAGGTGGAGCTGCATCGCGCCGAGGAGGTCGCGGCCTGGGAGGCGCTCGTCGCGCCCTGGAAGACCAACCGTCCGGCGTCGATCTGCAAGCCGGTCGGCTGCCTCGAATGCCGCATGACCGGCTTTCTCGGCCGCGTCGGCATCTACGAGACGCTGGTCTACAGCTCCGGCATCAAGGAGGTGATCGCGAACGGCGCCGACCTCGCGCGCCTGCGCGAGGAGGCGATCAAGGAAGGCATGAAGCCGCTGCGCATCAGCGGCGCGCTGAAAGTCGCCGCCGGCACGACCACCATCGAGGAAGTGCTGAAGACCGCGCCGCCGGCGCACGAGCCGGGGAAGGCGCGCTGAAATCCGCGCTTCCGCTTCGATTTCGGCGCTGTATCCGTAGATCGATTCGCTACCGCCCCGCCGCCTGGAACCCCGGCACGCCGAACTGCCACAGCAGGAACGCGTACATGTCGACCCACTCGTTCTGGCGCTGCTCCTTGGTGCTGCCGACGCCGTGCCCGGCGTCGAAATCGAGCCGCAGCAGCACCGGCCGGCCGCTCGTCGTGGCGGCCTGCAGGCGCGCCGCCATCTTGAGCGATTCCCAGACGTCGACGCGCGGGTCGTTGACGCCGTGCGGCAGCAGCACCGCGGGGTACGCGGTGCCGGCGCGCACCGCGTCGTAGCTGCTCATCGCCAGCAGGGCGCGGAATTCGTCCTCCTTCTTCACCGTGCCGAACTCGGGCACGTTCGGCACGCCGTTCGGCGTCGTTTCCATGCGCAGCGTGTCGAACACGCCGACCGACGGAATTCCGGCTGCGAACAGCTCGGGGCGCTCGGTGATCGCGCGGCCGACGAAGATGCCGCCCGCGCTGCCGCCGAAGATGCCGAGACGCTCGCGCGCCGTGTAGCCTTTCGCGATCAGCCACTCGGCGCAGGCGATCGCGTCCTTCCAGGTGTTGGGCTTGGTCGCCTTGCGGCCGGCGTCATGCCATTCGCGGCCGTAGGCGCCGCCGCCGCGCACGTGCGCCACGGCCCAGATGCCGCCCTGGTCGTACCAGGCGCGCAGGCGCGGCACGAAGAACGGGTCGTCCGGGATGCCGTAGGCGCCGTAGCCGTAGAGGATCGCGGGATTGCTGCCGTCGAGCTGCATCCCCTTGCGGTGGATGATCGACAGCGGCACTTCGACGCCGTCGTGGCTGCGCACCAGCGCTTCGGTCGCGACCAGGTCCTCCGGCGCGTCGAACTTGCCGAGTGGCTGCAGGCCGGTGAGTTTCAATTGGCGCCGGGCGGCATCGTAAAGGTAGTACTGGAAATTGCGCGTCCAGCCCATCAGCTGCACCAGTGCCCCGGGCATACGTGGATCGGCCGCACTGACTTCGACCGTTCCCGGATAGGGGAGCGGAACTTCCTCCGGCGCACCGCCCTGCGGCACGCGCAGCAGGCGCTGGCTCGCGCCGTCGCGCACCTGCACGTAAAGCGCGTCGCGTGCGGCCCCCATGCCGACAACCACCTGCCTGCCGGCTGGGATCACCGTGGCGGCGGAGGCGAGGTCGGGCCGATCGAGCCGCGTGCGCACGATCTTGTAGCGCGGCGCGTCCTTGTAGGTGAGCAGGTAAATATCGTTGCCGCGGACCGCGAAGCTGGTCACCTGGTCCTCGACGTCCGCGATCTTGACCCAGGGCGCATCGGGCCGCAGAGCGCGTTTCAACGCTGCCGCGTAGATCGTCAGCTCGCGGTCGACCCCGTGCACGACGAGCGCGATGGCGTGGCGGCTGCCGGGCTGCGGCACGATATACGGAAAATCTTCCGGGGCCACCTGGACGCGCGGATGCGATCCCGGGCCGAGCAGCATCGGGTCGGTGCCGGCCGCCGCGCCGAGGCGGCGGAAATACACGCGCCCGTTGCGGTATTTCTCGGTCTTGTCCATGCCCGGCTTCATTTCCTGCTGGCGCATGTAGAAGAAACCGCGGCCGTCCTCGAGCCAGGCAACCTGCGGGTACTGCGCGCGATCGATCGGCGCCGTCACCGGCTTGAGCGTGCGCGTGTCGATGACGTGGATCGAGGCGTCCTCCGAGCCCGCCGCCGAGATGCCATAGGCGACGTGACGCCCGTCGTCCGACGGCGCGTAGTAATTGATAGCGTGCGGCACGCCTTTCGCTTTGCCGATGCGTTCGGGGTCGACCAGCAGGCGTTCTTTCCCGGCGAGCCCCCGGCGCATGTACAGCTTGAACTGGCTGTCCCGCGGGCCGCGCTTCTCGTAGAACCAGAGGCCGTTCTTCAGGCGCTGCACGCCCACGACACGGCCGGCGACGGCGTCCTCGACCTCCTTCACGCGGGCCAGCATCGGCGCGCGACCCGGAATGCTGTCGAGCAGCGCGCGCGTATGGTTGTTCTGCGCGCGCATCCAGGCCTCGACCT
>Ga0155955_1113_pt4 | contig 11077 bp, 7 predicted proteins | sample RifCSPlowO2_02_FD_107609 | JGI IMG/M metagenome (GOLD analysis project Ga0155955, IMG submission 107609) | Betaproteobacteria bacterium RIFCSPLOWO2_02_FULL_67_19
GAGTCAGGCGCTGCAGCGCCTGCTGGAGGCGACGCCAATCGAGCTGCCCAAGGCGCTGGTGCAGGCCGAGGCGCAGCAGCTGGTCGAGATGGCCGCCGCGGACCTCAAGGCGCGCGGCCTGAAGCTGGAGAACGTGCCGCTCGATCCCCAGGCGTTCGAGGCGAACGCGAAGCGCCGCGTCGCGCTCGGACTGATCGTCGGCGAGCTGGCGCGCGCCGAGAAGCTGCAACCCAAACCCGCCGAGGTGCGCGCGCTGATCGAGGCCGAGGCGCAGGCCTACGAGAGCCCGGCCGAGATGGTAAAATGGTTCTACATGCAGCCGCAGCGCTTGTCCGAGATGGAAAGCCTGGCGCTCGAAAACAACGTCGTCGCCTGGGTGCTGTCGAAAACCCGGGTCAGCGACAAGTCGATTCCGTTCGAACAACTCATGGGCGGCGCATGAACTGGCAACGACGCACGACCGATCCCCACGGGGCCCTGGAACCCGTCCACGGCATGATGGAACCCGCCCGCGGGTTGGGGCTGATCCCGATGGTGATCGAGCAGTCGGGGCGCGGCGAGCGTGCCTACGACATCTATTCGCGCCTGCTCAAGGAGCGCGTGGTGTTCCTGGTCGGGCCGGTGACCGAGATCACGGCCAACCTGATCGTGGCGCAGCTGCTGTTCCTCGAGTCGGAAAACCCGGACAAGGACATCTTCTTCTACATCAATTCGCCGGGCGGCTCGGTGTCCGCGGGGCTGGCGATCTACGACACGATGCAGTTCATCAAGCCGGACGTGTCCACGCTGTGCGTCGGCCAGGCGGCCAGCATGGGCGCGCTGCTGCTCGCCGCGGGCGATGCCGGCAAGCGCTTCGCGCTGCCGAATTCGCGCGCCATGATCCACCAGCCGATGGGCGGGTTCTCCGGGCAGGCCTCGGACGTCGAGATCCACGCCAAGGAGATCCTCTACCTGCGCCAGCGCCTGAACGAGATTCTGTCCAAGCACACCGGGCAGTCGCTGGAGGTGATCGCGCACGATACCGACCGCGACTTTTTCATGGGTGCCGAAGAAGCGGTAAAGTACGGCCTCGTGGACAAGGTGCTGGTGTCGAGGGAGAGCAGCTAGACATGTCGGAAAAATCCGGCTCGGGCGAGAAGCTGCTGTACTGCTCGTTCTGCGGCAAGAGCCAGCACGAGGTCAGGAAGCTGATCGCCGGCCCGTCGGTGTTCATCTGCGACGAGTGCATCGAGCTGTGCAACGACATCATTCGCGAGGAGACGGCCTCGGACAAGGGCGGCAAGAGCGCCAAGTCCGACCTGCCGACGCCGCGCGAGATCCGCCAGATCCTCGACCAGTACGTGATCGGCCAGGACCAGGCGAAGAAGATCCTGTCGGTGGCGGTCTACAACCACTACAAGCGTCTCAAGCACATGGCGAAGAACGACGAGGTCGAGCTCGCCAAGTCCAACATCCTGCTGATCGGGCCGACGGGTTCCGGCAAGACGCTGCTGGCGCAGACGCTGGCGCGGCTGCTCAACGTGCCGTTCGTGATCGCCGACGCCACCACGCTCACGGAAGCGGGCTATGTCGGGGAGGACGTCGAGAACATCATCCAGAAGCTGCTGCAGAACTGCGACTACGACGTCGACAAGGCGAAGCGCGGCATCGTTTACATCGACGAGATCGACAAGATCTCGCGCAAGTCGGACAACCCCTCGATCACGCGCGACGTTTCCGGCGAGGGCGTGCAGCAGGCGCTGCTGAAGCTGATCGAGGGCACCATCGCCTCGGTGCCGCCGCAGGGCGGCCGCAAGCACCCGAACCAGGACTTCGTCCAGGTCGACACCACCAACATCCTGTTCCTGTGCGGCGGCGCCTTCGACGGGCTGGAGAAGATCGTGCGCAACCGCACCGAGAAGACCGGCATCGGCTTCGGCGCCGAAGTGCGCAGCCCGGCCGATTCCAAGGCCACCTTCGACCTGCTGAAGTCGGTCGAACCCGAAGACCTGATCAAGTACGGCCTGATCCCGGAATTCGTCGGCCGCATGCCGGTGGTGGCCGCGCTCGAGGAGCTCGACGAGGTGGCGCTGATCGAGATCCTGACCGAGCCCAAGAACGCGCTCCTCAAGCAGTACCAGCGCCTGTTCCAGATGGAAGCGGTCGAGCTCGAGATCCGGCCGGCGGCGCTGGCTGCGGTGGCGAAGCGGGCCCTGGCGCGCAAGACCGGCGCGCGCGGACTGCGCTCGATCCTCGAGCAGGTGCTGCTGGACACGATGTACGAGCTGCCCGCGCTCGAGAACGTCAGCAAGGTCGTGGTCGACGAGCAGATGATCGCGGCCGACGGCAAGCCGCTGTTGATCTACTCCGACCAGCAGAAAGTCGCCGGCAGCGCCGGCTGAACCGATTCCCGTTCGCGCCGATTGGCGCACGGCGGGCGCATTGCGGGTTGGCAGTCTTGAGTGTAGGCTAACCGCAAGGCTGCAATTCTTCATCCTTCCCGGGGGAACCCGCGCGGCGCGGGCGACTCCAATCGTATCGAGGTCCTGACATGTCCGATCCGCAAATTGAATCCGGAAGCGCCCAGTACGCGCTGTTGCCACTGCGCGACGTGGTGGTGTTTCCGCACATGGTCATACCCCTGTTCGTCGGTCGGCCGAAATCCATCAAGGCGATGGAAATCGCGATGGAAGGCGGCAAGTCGATTCTGCTCGTGGCGCAGAAATCCGCCGCCAAGGACGATCCCGGGCCCGAGGACATGTACGAGATCGGCTGCGTCTCGAACATCCTGCAGATGCTCAAGCTGCCCGACGGCACCGTGAAGGTGCTGGTCGAGGGCGGCAGCCGCGCCCGCATCGCCCAGGTGATCGACCTGCGCACGCACTGGGTGGCCGAGGCAAGCGCGGTCGCGACCGAGCCGGCGCCGCCGTCCGAGGTGGAGGCGCTGCGCCGCGCGCTGCTGGCGGCGTTCGACCAGTACGTCAAGCTGAACAAGAAGATCCCGCCGGAAATCATCACCTCGCTCGGCGGCATCGACGAGCCGGGCCGCCTGGCCGACACCGTCGCTGCGCACCTGCCGCTGAAGCTGGAGCAGAAGCAGCAGGTGCTGGAGATGTTCGGCGTCAAGGCGCGCCTCGAGCACCTGCTGTCGCAGCTGGAGACGGAAATCGACATCCTGCAGGTCGAGAAGCGCATCCGCGGCCGCGTCAAGCGGCAGATGGAGAAGAGCCAGCGCGAGTATTACCTCAACGAGCAGGTGAAGGCGATCCAGAAGGAACTCGGCGAGGGCGAAGAGGGCGCCGACATGGAGGAGATGGAGCGGCGCATCAAGCGCGCGCACATGCCCAAGGAGGCGCGCCGCAAGGCCGAGGCCGAATTCAAGAAGCTGAAGCTGATGTCGCCGATGTCGGCGGAAGCGACCGTGGTGCGCAACTATATCGAGACCCTGGTCAATCTGCCGTGGCGCAGGAAGTCGAAAATCTCGCGGGACATCCGCCACGCGCAGGAGATCCTCGACAAGGATCATTACGGCCTGGAGAAGGTCAAGGAGCGCATCGTCGAGTACCTCGCGGTGCAGACGCGGGTCGACAAGATGAAGGCGCCGATCCTTTGCCTGGTCGGCGCACCGGGCGTCGGCAAGACCTCGCTCGGACAGTCGATCGCCAGGGCCACCAACCGCAAGTTCGTGCGCATGTCGCTCGGCGGCGTGCGCGACGAGGCCGAGATCCGCGGGCACCGGCGCACCTACATCGGCTCGATGCCGGGCAAGATCCTGCAGAACCTCAGCAAGGTGGCGGTGAAGAACCCGCTGTTCCTGTTCGACGAAGTCGACAAGATGGGCATGGACTGGCGCGGCGACCCCTCGTCGGCGCTGCTCGAAGTGCTCGACCCGGAGCAGAACCACACGTTTGTCGATCACTATGTCGAGGTCGAGTTCGATCTCTCGGAGATCATGTTCGTCGCCACCGCGAACACGCTCAACATCCCGCCGCCGCTGCTCGACCGCATGGAGGTGATCCGGCTCTCGGGTTACACCGAGGACGAGAAGATGAACATCGCGATCCGCTACCTGCTGCCGAAGCAGATGAAGAACAACGGCCTGAAGGAAGGCGAGCTGACGGTCTCGGCGGCCGCGATCCGCGACACCGTGCGCTACTACACGCGCGAGGCCGGCGTGCGCGGGCTCGAGCGCGAGGTCTCCAAGATCTGCCGCAAGGCGGTCAAGCAGCTGCTCACCGAGAAGGAAGGCGGCGACGGCGTGCTCAAGCGCATCCACGTCACGCCGCGCAACCTCGACAAGTTCCTCGGCGTGCGGCGCTACACCTTCGGCGTCGCCGAACGGCAGAACCAGGTCGGGCAGGTCACGGGGCTGGCATGGACCGAAGTGGGCGGCGAGCTGCTCACCATCGAAACCGTCACCATGCCGGGCAAGGGCAAGACCATCACCACCGGCAAGCTGGGCGAGGTGATGCAGGAGTCGATCCAGGCGGCGCTTTCGGTGGTGCGGGCGCGCTCGCGCAGGCTGGGCGTCGCCGAGGACTTCTACCAGAAGAACGACATCCACATCCATCTGCCCGAGGGCGCGACGCCCAAGGACGGGCCGAGCGCGGGCATCGGCATCGTCACGGCGATGGTGTCGGTGCTGACGGGCATCCCGGTGCGCGCCGACATCGCGATGACGGGCGAGATCACGCTGCGTGGCGAAGTGCTCGCGATCGGCGGCCTGAAGGAGAAGCTGCTGGCGGCGCATCGCGGCAACATCAAGACGGTGCTGATCCCGGACGAGAACCTGAAGGATCTGGCCGACATCCCGGACAACGTCAAGAACCGGCTCGAGATCATCCCGGTGAAATGGATCGACAAGGTGCTCGAGATCTCGCTCGAGCGCCAGCCCCAGCCGCTGCCCGAACCGGTCGTGGTCGCGCCGCCGCCCGCGGGCGCCGAGAAGCAGGATCCGGCCACGCTCAAGCACTAGCCATCGGGAGGCCCTGCGGACATGAACAAGGCGGATCTGATCGAGCAGATCGCGCAGGCGGCGGAAATTTCGCGCTCTGCGGCGGAACGCGCAGTCGACGCGCTGGTGGCGGCGGTGAAGACCAGCCTGCGCAAGGGGGACCCGGTGACGCTGGTGGGCTTCGGCTCGTTTCACGTCAGCCAGCGCGCGGCGCGCGCGGGACGCAATCCGCGCACCGGCGCCGAAATCCGGATCGGTGCGGCGCGCGTGCCGAAGTTCCGCGCTGGCAAGGCGCTCAAGGATGCATTAAACTAGCGCGCTTTTTTGGGGTGGCTGTCGAAGGGGGCGCTCGCGTCCCGGGGTGCTTAGCTCAGCGGTAGAGCGCTGCCCTTACAAGGCAGATGTCGGGAGTTCGACCCTCTCAGCACCCACCAGAGAAGGAGCGGTAGTTCAGTTGGTTAGAATACCGGCCTGTCACGCCGGGGGTCGCGGGTTCGAGTCCCGTCCGCTCCGCCATACTTGCCGAAGGGCCCTGCGGGGCCCTTTCAATTTTCGCCCGATATGTTCGATTTCATCACCAACCACAAGCGGCTGATCCAGATCGCCTTCGTCCTGCTGATCGTGCCGCCGTTCGCCTTTTTCGGGCTCGAGTCCTACACCGGTTCGATGAACCGCGCCGACGAGGTCGCGCGCGTCAACGGCATCCCGGTGTCGCAGCGCGAATACGAGGAGGCGCGGCGCGCCCAGCTCGACCGCCTGCGCAAGCTCTTCGGCAGCAGCGTCGATGCCGCAACGCTCGATACCGCGGAGGCGCAGGAAGCGGTGCTCGAAGCGCTGGTTTCCCAGCGCCTCGTGGTCGCGGCGGCGCTGGACGCCGGCCTCACGGTGAGCGACGACGGCCTGCGTCAGATGATCCTCGCCAACCCGTCGTTCCAGCGCGACGGCCGCTTCGATGTCGCCACTTACCGCCAGCTGCTGCGGGCACAGGGGATGAACGAACCGGTCTACGAAGAGCGCATGCGCCAGGACGTCGCCGTCGGCCAGCTGCTGCAGGCGATCGGCGAGACCGCGATCGCATCGCGCGCCGGCACCGAGCAGCTCGTCGCGCTCGAGGGCCAGCGCCGCGAGATTGCCGAGGCGCTGGTCCCGGCGCAGCAGTTCGTCGCCCGGGTGAAGACCGACGAAGCCCAGCTGAAGTCCTATTACGAAGCGAACAGCCCGCAGTTCAGGGTGCCCGAACAGGTGCGGGCGGAATACCTCGTGCTGTCCGCCGACGAACTCGGGCGCGGCGACGCGGTGAGCGAAGAGGAGCTGAAGGCGGCCTACGACGCGCGCGCCAAGCAGTACGCCGTGGACGAGCAGCGACGCGCGAGCCACATCCTCGTCAAGACGCGGGCAGAGGCGGAGAAGCTCGCGGCCGAAGCGCGCAAGGCGCCGGCGCGCTTCGCCGAACTGGCGAAGAAGCACTCGCAGGATCCCGGCTCCGCGGCAGCGGGCGGCGACCTCGGGCTGTTTGGCCGCGGCATGATGGTCAAGGCTTTCGAGGATGCGGCGTTCGGCATGAAGGAGGGCGAGGTCGCGGGGCCGGTCGAGTCGGAGTTCGGCTTTCACGTCATCCGCCTGACGGCGATCCAGTCGGGCGGCTCGCGCAGCCTCGAAGAGGTGCGCAAGGAACTGGCCGCCGAACTCGCGCGGCAGAAGGGCGCCAGGCGCTTTGCGGAAGCCGCGGAGGCGTTCGGTCATCTGGTTTACGAACAGTCGGACAGCCTTGCCCCCGCGGCGCAGCGATTCAAGCTCGCGATCCAGCAGAGCGACTGGCTGACGCGCCAGCCCGGGCGCGCGGCGGGACCGCTCGACCATGCCAAGCTGCTCAGCGCGCTGTTCGCGCAGGACTCGATCCAGGCGCGGCGCAACACCGATGCCATCGAGGTGGCGCCCAATGTCCTGGTGGCGGCGCGCGTAATCGCGCACCAGCCGGCCACGCAGCGCAAGTTCGAGGAGGTTCGCGCGCAGATCGAGCAGCGCGTGCAGCAGCAGGAAGCCGCCAAGCTCGCGCACCGCGAGGGCGCGGCGAAATTGGCGCAACTCGAGCGCCAGGCCGACGCAGGACTGAAATGGTCCGCGCCGCAGGCGGTCACGGTGCGCGAGCCGAAGGGGCTGTCGCCCGAGGCGTTGCGCAAGGTGTTCGCGGCCGACGCGCAGAAGCTGCCGGCGCACGTCGGCGTGGAGCGCGGCGAGCAGGGCTACGCGATCTATCGCGTGCTGCGCGTCATGGCGGCAGAGCCGCGCAGCGAGGCGCAAAAGGCCGCCGATCGGGCAGGGGCCGCGCGACGCGCCGGCGCCGAGCAGTTCGAGGCCTGGCTCGCGGGCCAGCGTGCGCGCGCCAAGGTCGAGATCAATCGCGCCAACCTGGAGCGCAAGTAGGCGACACGCCGCGCAGCGCGGCGCCGGACTGCATCACTCGCCGGCGATGGTCACCGAGGTCACGTTGAAGCCGCCGTCCACGTGGACGATTTCCGCCGTGATTCCGGCGGCGAGATCCGAGAGCAGGAACGCAGCCACGTTGCCGACGTCCTCGATCGTGACGTTGCGCCGCAGCGGCGAGAACGTCTCGACGTGCTTGAAGATCTTGGTGAAACCCGAGATGCCCGCGGCCGCCAGCGTCTTGATCGGCCCCGCCGAGATGGCGTTGACCCGGATCCCCTTCGGCCCGAGGTGGGTCGCGAGGTAACGTACGCTTGCTTCGAGGCTCGCCTTGGCGAGGCCCATGGTGTTGTAGTGCGGAATCGCGCGCTCGGCGCCCAGATAGCTCAGGGTGAGGAGCGCCGCCGTGCGGCCCTCCATCATCGGCAGGAGCGCTTTGGCGAGCGCGGGGAAACTGTACGCCGACACTTCATGCGCCTGGCGGTAGGCCTCACGCGTCAGGCCGTCGAGCAGCCCGCCCGCGATCGACTCGCGCGGCGCGTAGGCGATCGCGTGCACCAGGCCGTCGAGCCCGTCCCAGTAAGCGCGCAGGCCGCCGCTCAAGGCGTCGATCTGCTCGTCGCTGGTGACGTCGCACGGCAGCACGATCGCGGAACCGAATTCCGCCGCCAGCTCGACGACGCGTTGCTTGAAGCGCTCGCCGACGTACGTGAAGGCGAGATCGGCGCCTTCGCGGCGCGCCGCCTTGGCGATGCCGTAGGCGATCGAGCGGTTGGAGAGCAACCCGGTGACGAGGATCTTGCGGCCGGCGAGCATTGCCATCTGGTGGTCTTTCGGTGAAGGCGGGCGGATTATAAGCGTGCCGTCAGGCGGCCCGCAGAAGTCGCGGTACCGCGGCGAGCAGCTCGCGCGTGTAGTCATCGGCCGGCGCCGAGAGAATGCGCGCGGCCGGGCCCGCTTCGACGATGCGCCCGGCGCGCATGACCGCGATCTCGTCGGCCAGGTATTCGACCACCGCGAAGTTGTGCGTGATGAAAAGGTAGGCCACGCCCAGCTCGCGCTGCAGCTCGGCCAGCAGATTGAGGATCTGGGCCTGCACCGAGACGTCGAGCGCCGAGGTCGGCTCGTCGCACACGATCAGGCGCGGCTCGACCGCGAGCGCGCGCGCGATCGCAAGGCGCTGGCGCTGGCCGCCGGAAAACTCGTGCGGGTAGCGGTCGGTCACGTCGGCGCGCAGCCCGACCTTTTCCAGCAGTTGCAGAACGCGGCGGTTCCGTTCCGCCGGCAGGATCTCCGGGCGCAGCGACGCGACGCCCTCCTGGAGTATTTCGGCCACGCGCATGCGCGGATTGAGCGACGCGAACGGGTCCTGGAAGATGATCTGCGCCGTGCGCCGGGCCCGGCGCAGCGCCTCGCCGTGCAGCCGGTCGAGATGTTGCCCGTCGAGCGTCGCGGTGCCGCCGATGCGCGCGATGCCGCGCAGCAACTGCAGGACTGCCTTGCCAATCGTGGTCTTGCCGCAACCGGATTCGCCGACCAGCGCCAGCGTACGGCCCGGGTAGAGCGCGAACGAAACGCCGTCGACCGCCCGGACATGACCCACGGTCCGCCGCAGCAGGCCGTGACGGATCGGAAAATGGACTTTGTAGTCGCTGATCTCGAGGAGCGGTCGGTCGAGCGGCGTCAATGCCGCATGGGCGGGGTGCGCGGCGTCCCGCGCCACCGCGGCGGGGATCGGTACGACTGCAGCGGACGCGGCGCCGTCGGGCGCACGGAAATGCAGGCAGCGGACTTGGCGATCCGGCTGCGGCCGATACAGCTCCGGCGGATTGTCGTGGCAGCTCGCCATCGCCACGGGGCAGCGCTCTACCAGGCGGCAGCCGGCGAAGCTGCGGTCCAGCGGCGGCACGGTGCCGGCAATTGCGGCAAGCTGCTGGCCGCGCCTGGCGGCGTCGGGCAGCGCCGCGAACAGCATCTGTGCATACGGATGCAGCGGGCGCGCCAGGAACTCCGCCGTTGCGGCGACCTCGACGATCTGCCCCGCGTACATCAGCGCGACGCGATGCGCCATCTGCGCGACGATGCCGAGATCGTGCGTGATCAGCAGCAATGCCATCCGGCGCTCGGCCTGCAGGTCGCGCAGCAGGTCGAGAATCTGCTTCTGGATCGTGACATCGAGCGCGGTGGTCGGTTCGTCGGCGATCAGCAGGTCCGGCTCGGCGGCGAGCGCGATGGCGATCATGACGCGCTGCTTCTGCCCCCCGGAAAGCTGGAACGGATAGTCGTCGGCCCGGCGCCCGGGCTCGGCAATGCCGACCCGATTCAGCCAGTCGATCGCCCGGGCGCGCGCCGCCCCGCCTCTGGCCGGCGTATGACGCTGGATCACTTCGATGATCTGGTCGCCGACCTTCATCACCGGATTGAGGCTGGTGGCGGGCTCCTGGAAGATGATGCCGATGCGGCGGCCGCGCACGTCGCGCATCCGCGCCTCCGGCAGTTGCACGATGTCGGTGCCGTCGATGTCGATGCGTCCCTCGGCGACGCGGCCGTTATCCGGCAGCAGGCGCAGGACCGACAGCGCGGCCACCGACTTGCCGCATCCCGACTCGCCCACGAGGGCGAGCGTTTCGCCGCCGGCGATCGACAGCGTCATCGCCTCGACGGCGCGCACCAGCCCGTGCTCGGTGTCGAGCACGGTGCTCAGGCGCTCGATTGCCAGCGTCAAGCGGCGTCCGCGCTCGACGCGGGAACCGGCTGCACGCCGCTGATGCCCGGACCCGCAGCGGCGGACGCCTGCGGCTTTTTCTCCAGGCGCGGACGGAAGGCGCGTGCCCGCGGGTCGAAGGCTTCGCGCACGGCGCGGGCGAACAGGTTCGCGGACAGCACCAGCGCCAGCATGAACGCAAACGCCGCCAGCAGGTTCCACCAGACAACCGGGTCGCGGCTCATCTCGGTGCGCGCGAGATTGAACATCGAGCCGAAGCTGGCCGTGCTCGGATCGACCCCGACGCCGACGTACGACAGCACCGCCTCGTACAGCACCAGCGCCGAGAAATCGAGCACCGAGACGATGAGCACGATGTGCATCACGTTGGGGAAGACGTGGCGGCGCATGATGCCGCCGTGCGAGACGCCGAAGGCGCGCGCCGCCTGCACGTATTCGAGCTCGGAGAGCTTCAGCGTCTCGGCCCGCAGCAGCCGGCACAGGGTCGCCCAGCCGGTGACGCCCAGCACCACGCAAAGCAGCAGCAGGCGCAGGTCGGCGCGCTCCACGCCGGTCTCGTACAGTTCGGGATGCTTGTCGATCGTCACCTGGATGATGAGCACGCAGGCCGCGATCAGCAGCACGCCGGGAATCGACGACAGCACGGTGTAGAGGTACTGGATCAGGTCGTCCACCCAGCCCTTGAAGTATCCTGCCAGGATGCCGAACACGATGGCGAACGGCAGCGTCGCGAGCGTCGCCACCGAGCCGATGACGATCGCCGTGCGAAGCGACTTGAGCGCCTGATAGAGGACGTCGTTGCCGGTGCGGTCGGTGCCGAGCGGATGGTAGCCCGACCAGAGCGACGCGATGCATCCGACCAGCAGCGCCACCGCCATCAGGGTCGTGAGGACCGCGCGCCACGGCACGTCGGTCTCACGCCGCCAGAGTGCGCGCCAGTGCGTCGCGAGCGGCTGGCGCCGGACGCGCGCGCCCAGCGTCACCAGCGCGAGCGC
>Ga0155955_1117_pt1 | contig 11044 bp, 10 predicted proteins | sample RifCSPlowO2_02_FD_107609 | JGI IMG/M metagenome (GOLD analysis project Ga0155955, IMG submission 107609) | Betaproteobacteria bacterium RIFCSPLOWO2_02_FULL_67_19
ACCGCATTGCCGACGTGGTTCGAGTGGCCCGGGTACATCTGCTTTACCGACACCACCACCCAGAAGCGGCCGCAGGCCTCGGGAGGGATGTAGACGCTCTGGATTCCCGGCACCTTCATGGTCTCGAGGTCGTACCAGAGCGTCGCGGTGCGGTTGAGCGACTGGATCATGTGGATGTCGTTGATCGGCTTGCCCACCGTCGTCGCCCACATGACCGGATTGTTTCGGTGCAGGATGCGCTTGATGCGCAGCACGGGCTTCGGATAGTCCTTGCCCTTGTTGCCCGAGTAATAGCCCGTGTACTCGCCGAACGGGCCCTCGTCCATCAGCTCGTTGGGGTCGATGAAACCCTCGGCGATGATCTCGGCGTTGGCGGGCAGCGTCAGTCCGGTGACATCGGACTTGAACACCGGCACCGGCCGGCCGCGCAGCGACCCGGCGATGTCGTACTCGTCCGTCTGCGCCGAGACCAGCGTGGAGCCGGCGAGGAACAGCACCGGATCGCAGCCGACCACGGCGGCTGCCGGCATCAGTTCGCCGCGCTCGGCGTACTTCTTCATGTGCATGTCGCCGTGCTTGCCCTTGATGATCTGCGAGCCGAGGATGTTCTTGTCGAGCACCTGCGAGCGGTAGGTGCCGAGGTTGGTCCAGCCGGTGTCGGGGTCCTGCGTCACGAGGTAACCCGCGGTGACGAAGAAGCGCCCGCCGTCGTCGGGGTAGAACCACGGGCTCGGAAACTTGTTGATGTCGATGTCGTCGCCGGTGATGACGTTTTCCATCACCGCGGGGTTGTCGACGTAGCGCGGCTTGATCATCTGCTTGGTCGTGAGCTCCATCCACTTCTTCGACAGGTTGCTCATCGACAGCGACGGGTCCTGCTCGAGCGCGATTGCGAGCCGCTGCGGCGTCGTGAAGGCGCTCGTGAACACCGGGATGTCGTACCCCTTGACGTTCTCGTACAGCAACGCCGGCCCTTTTTGCTCTTCGTTCACTTTCGAGACATGGCAAAGCTCGAACTTCCAGTCCACCTCCGTCTTGACGCGGTGCAGTTGGCCGTGTGCCTCCACGGCGGCGATGTAGCTGCGCAGATCGTCGATGGGTCTCACTTCCGTGCGTACGTTCATGTCGGCTCCGTGGAAAATCCGTCGTTGCGGTTGAAATCGATTCCTAGCCCACCTTCTTTCCGGACAGAAAACCGGAAAGGATGTAATCCATGGCGGAGCCGCCGCCCGCGGCGGCGGCCGCCTGGCGCTTCGCGCTCCAGACCGTTTCCGGCCGCGCCTGCAGGATGAAGATGTTGCCGCCGGCGGGCAGGTCCTTGTCCACCGCCCACTCGATGTCCATCGGGCAGCCGTAATGCTTTTCGATCTGCTTGCCCATCCAGGCAAGCTCGGTGATTTCATCGTCGATCAGCGACTGCACGCGCTGGCGTTCGAACGGCACTTCCATGGCGCGCGAGGTCTGCGTCACGGGATCGACCGTGTAGCAGAGTTCCTTCTGCGAGATTTTTCGGTCGATGATGTCGAGCGTGATCTTGTTGACCACGAAATGGTCGGGCGTCACCTCGCCCGAGACCACCGATTCGCCGAAACCGAAGTTCGAGTCGATCACGATCACCGAGCGGTCTCCGTTGCCCGGGTGCAGCGTGAACATCACCCCCGCGGTGAACGAATTGGCCATCTTCTGCACGCCCACGCTGATCGCCAGTTGCGCCTCGCCGAAACCACGATTGGCGCGGTACGCGATGGCGCGCCCGGTGTACAGGCTGGAGATGCAGCGGCGCATGTGGCAGAGCACGTCGTCCACGCCGCGGATCCAGAGGAAGGTGTCCTGCTGGCCGGCGAAACTCGCACCGGGCAGATCTTCCGTCGTGGCGCTCGATCTCACCGCGACCGGCAACGCCGGAATGCAGCAGCGCACCCCGAGTTTCCGATAGCACTCGGCGATCCCGTCCTCCAATTCCGTGGAGAAGTCCTGCGACTCGATCCGGGCCCGGATCTGCGCACTCGAGCGCTCCAGCGCATCGAGGTCCGCCACGTCGACGTCCCGCAGCAGCGAGCGCACGGCGCGGTCCATCCCGGTCTCCGCCATGAAGCGCCGGTACCCCTCGGTGGTGAGGGCAAAGCCGGGCGGCACGCGGACCCCCGCGTTGATCAACTCGCCGAGCGACGAGCACTTGCCGCCGACCAGAGGCACCGACTCCTTGCGGCACTCCTCGAACCAGCACAGCTCCGGCGGACCTGCACTCATGCGGTCCGCCGGCCCCGCGCCGAAGGCGTCCGTGACACTACCCACCGCCCGCTCTTTCAGCGCGCGATGGTGACCGCGCCCGTCGATCCGTCGACGCGCAGTTTCATCCCGGTGCGGATGATCTTGGTCGCGTGCCCCGTGCCGACCACCGCCGGCATGCCGTACTCGCGGCACACGATCGCCGCATGGCTCATCACGCCGCCGACATCCGTGATGCAGGCCCCGATCTTGGCAAAGGCCGGCGCCCACGAAGGCGACGTGGTCGGTGCGACCAGGATCTCGCCCTGCTTCAACTGGCCGACCTCGCTCACCGTGCGGCAGACGCGCGCCAGGCCCTCAATGACTCCGGGACTGCCGGCAAATCCCTTCAGCTCCGTGATCGTGTCGGGGTCCTTGACCTCCTGCACCGCCGCCCAGTCCGCGAGCGACTTGTTGGTCACGCCCCACAGCACGATGGTGAACGGCTCCTGGATCACTTCCGGAGCGGTGCCGATCGCGGGCGGCGCGTTCCACTCCTTGAATTTCTGCATCACGCCCTTGCGCCACTCGATCTCTTTCGGCCAGGTCTGGGTGCCGCGCGGCGTGACGCCGGTCGCCCAGGCCGTGACGACGTCCCAGAGCGCCTGCTTGATCTCGTCGCGGCGCAGCAGCCAGATGTCGTCGATCTCCCTGATGACGCCGTGCTCCTTCATGATCGCCGCGACATCGCGCATCTTGTTCCAGAACACCGAGTGGAACCAGTGCTCGACGTAGAACAGGTGGTTCTCGACGTACGGGAACACGGTCTTCGCGCAGCCGAGCAACTCGTCGAACTGCTTGCGGTCCTCGTCCTTCTCGATCAGGTCGCGGTACTCCTTGGTGATGCGGTCGCGCTCGGCGCGCACCTTCTCGGTCGGGCGCTCGATGTTCACGCCCTGCTTGATCTTCTCGATGTAGGTCTGGATGCCCGAGAGCGGCACGTTCATCTGGTCGTTCCAGGAGCGGTCGTGGTGGAACCAGCCCGTGCCGGTCGAAACCTGGAACCAGGGTTCGCGCGACAGGTTCAGCGAGGTGAGCCACTCGATGCCTTTCGGCAGCTTCTTCAGCGCCGCCTCGACGACGGTCCACTCCGGGCTGAAGCTCACCGCCTGGTCGACGCCCAGCTCGATGGCCTTCTTGGCGAGCTTCTTCAGTTCCTCGTCGGGCTGGTACATGATCACGTCGATGCCGGAAATCATCTGCGTCACGCGCTGCGCGGGGATGCTGGGAAACAGCTTCTGCGCGAAATCGAGGAAGAACACGTACGCGGCGTAACCGAGGTTGAGGAACTCGAAGTGGTACTGCCAGCACTTGATGCCGAGGTTGATCAGGTCGTCGTAGTTCTTCAGCAGGTGATAGCCCTTCGACTCGCCGATGGCGTCGGTCACCACGGAGAGATCTTCCATGTCGGCGAGGCGCGGGATCTGCAGCGCCTCCAGCTCGCGGATCGTGGCCTCCATCTTCACTTTCCACTTCGCTTCGAGCGCGTCCCAGTTCTTGTAGTAGTGGCCCGCACGCTCCATGAAGTGCGGCACGCGGCTGCCGATTTCCTCCGGGTTTTTCACCGGCACCGGCGAGATGTAGACGTAGCCGTTGATCATGCGGTGGTCGACGCCGCGCACCGGCGGCACCATGAAGATGCGGTTGTTGTACTGCGACAGCGCGAGGAACCAGGCTTCGTCCCAGATGGTGTCGAAGGGATAGAGCGGCTCGGGGTAGTGCAGCCCGTCGTAGAACCAGAACGTTTCCTTTTCGTACTGGTTGCGCACCGGATCGTCGGTGACGAACTGATACTGATATGGATACATCCGCTCCCAGCCTTCGGTGCCGGGAATCGTTTTGGCCTTCACGTCGTGCGGGACAGGAAACTTCATTGCGTGACTCCCCCTTGATCGGTGAATGGACGGGCGGGACGCCCTATGCGTCGCGCCGCTGCGCCAGGAGCTATTAGCAAGGAGCGTGCCTGACGCGGTTTGCGCAGAGCAGCAATCCGCACCCGATGCCGCAATGCAATGGGGCTGCGGGCGAGCAATGGCGGACGATTGCGGTTCATGCTGCACATGCGTCATCCAGACCCGAGATTGGCTGCCCGGAGCCGCGGCCGAAATCCGAGCGTTGATGATTTGGTGAGATGGGAAGGCGTCGACTGGCGCATTTGACGATCTGATGAATCGCCAATGGCGTCGCACAGCGGCGCATGCAGCGGCAAACCCTTGATCTCCATCAAATCGCGCGTTTCATCCGCTGACTAGAAGTGCTATTCAAGGCAAGAGGAGGTCCATGACCAAGCTGCGGAGCGTTGCGCGCACCGAGACCGACGACCTGCGTGCGCGGGTGCACTTTTGCGCCGAGACCGGCCAGATCTGGTTGCACGAACACCGCATGCTGCTGGTTCATGCGGAGGCCCAGGCCTCGCTGCGAAAGGAACTGATCGACACGCTCGGCATGGACCGGGCGCAGGGACTGCTCACGCGCATGGGATACGCCTCGGGCGTACGCGATGCGGAACTGGCGCGCATCCGGGCGCAGGACTCGAGCGACGTCGAGGCGTTCATGACCGGTCCGCAGCTGCACACGCTGGAGGGCATCGTCCGGGTGCTCCCGGTCCGGCTCGAGCTGGATCGGGCCGGTGGCAAGTTCTACGGCGAATTCCTCTGGGAAAATTCCTGGGAGGGCCAGTGGCACCGGCATTACTACGGAATTCACTCGGCGCCCGTGTGCTGGACCCAGATCGGCTATGTCTGCGGCTACACCACTGCCTTCATGGGCCGGCCGATCCTCTACAAGGAAGTCGAATGCGTCGGCATGGGGCAGAACAATTGCCGCATCGTCGGCAAACCGATCGAGGAATGGGACGATGCGTCCGAATTCCGGCATTTCACCAACCGTGAGCTGATCGCAGACCAGCTGCTCGAACTGCAGACCCAGGTGGTGCAGCTGCGCTCCACGATCGGAGACCTGGAGAAACTGCCAGCCGACATGGTCGGCGATTCGCCGGGATTTCGCAGCGCCTACAACCTGCTCAAGCCGGCGGCCGGCAGCGACATCAGCGTGCTCCTGCTCGGCGAAACCGGCGTCGGCAAGGAACTGTTCGCGCGCGCATTGCATGACATGGGTGAACGGCGCGAGCGCCCGTTCGTCGCCGTGAATTGCGCAGCGATTCCGCAGGACCTGATGGAATCCGAGCTGTTCGGCGTGGAACGTGGCGCGTTCACCGGCGCGCAGGTATCGCGTCCCGGGCGCTTCGAGCGGGCCGACGGCGGCACGTTGTTTCTCGACGAGATCGGCGAGCTTCCGGTGTCGGCGCAGAGCAAGCTCCTGCGCGCGCTGCAGGAGGGCGAGATCGAACGGCTCGGCGACCAGCGGACGCGCAAGGTCAACGTGCGCCTGGTGGCAGCCACCAACTCGGCGCTGCAGCAGCGGGTCAAGGAAGGACGCTTTCGGCCCGACCTGTATTACCGGCTCAACGCCTACCAGATCGAGATTCCGCCGCTGCGGGAGCGCAAGGAGGACATTTCGCCGCTGGCGAAGCGCTTCCTGGAAAAATACTCGGCGATCCACGGCAAGAAACTGCGCGGCTTTACCGACAAGGCAAAGCGCGCGCTGCTGACCTACCCCTGGCCTGGAAACATCCGCGAATTGCAGAACATGGTCGAGCGCGGCGTGATCCTCGCGCCGAGCGGGACGCGAATCGAGGTCGACCATCTGTTCACCTGCAGCAGCGGCCAGGCCCCCGAATTCGGCCTGGACATGAACGGCGCCCTGGATCTCAATGGTTGGGACACGGGCAAACATCTTTGCGAGGCGGTGTTCAACGGCGTGATGACCCTGGACCAGGTCGAGGCGATGCTGCTGAAAACCGCGGTCGACAAGGCGCGCGGCAACCTTTCGTCCGCCGCCCGGATGCTCGGCCTGACGCGGCCGCAGATCGCGTACCGCCTGAAGTGCCTGGATCAGGTTTCGCAGGGCGAAGGCGAAACGCCGCCCCCGCCGCCCGTCGGCCTGACTGCCGCACGGCCTTGACGCGGGGCACTCCGCGCGCGCGCGCGCTCGAGTACCTGCGCGCACACCACGTGATGACGCTCGCCACGCTCGGCCGCGAGGGGCCGTGGGCGGCGGCGGTGTTCTACGCGAACGACGATTTCCGCCTGTTCTATCTCTCGGGCCCGTCGAGCCGGCACTGCCTGAACCTCGCGCGCGACGCGCGCGTTGCGGTCACCGTCCAGGAGGATTACTCGGACTGGCCCGGGATCAAGGGCGTGCAGCTCGAAGGCGTCGTCCGCGAGATCTCGGGCGAGGATGAGAAGCGCGCGCGTTCTCTGTACGGGAAGAAATTTCCCGTCGTCGGCAAGCTGTCGCAGGCGCCGGCTTCGATCGTCGCCGCGATGGCGAAGGTCCGTTGGTATGAAGTCGTTCCTGCGCGCGTCTGGTTCATCGATAATGCGGTCGCCTTCGGCCACCGCGACGAGATCGTCAGTGGCGTCGCAGGTCCGCGGGAATGTTAGCGAGTACCACCGAACCGCAACTTTTCCGGGAGACCCTGCAATGAGCATGCTGAGCGAATTCAAGGAATTTGCCGTCAGGGGCAATGTCGTCGACATGGCGGTCGGCATCATCATCGGCGGCGCGTTCGGCAAGATCGTCTCGTCATTCGTCGCCGACGTCGTCATGCCGCCGATCGGGATGCTTCTCGGCGGCGTGGATTTTTCCAATCTCGCCGTTACGCTGAAGGCTGCCGAAGGCAAGGCGGCGGCAGTGACGCTCAACTACGGCAAGTTCGTCATGACCGTGCTCGACTTCGTGATCATCGCCTTCGTCATTTTCATGGCGATCCGCGCGATGAACGCGCTGAAGAAGAAGGAAGCCGCCGCGCCGCCCTCGGCCGAGCAAGTGCTGCTCAGCGAGATCCGCGACGCGATTCGCAAGCAGAAGTAATCACGCGCACCAAAAGGGCACGTCGGGTAGTTGGCGGAGTGAGAGGGATTCGAACCCTCGATACGGGTTTTGCCCGTATAACGCCTTAGCAGGGCGCCCCCTTCGGCCACTCGGGCATCACTCCTGGTGAAGCAGTTCATACGGAGCGAGCCCTTCGTGGCCTCGGGGCGCGGGCGCCCCGCAAATCCACGGCGGCTTCGCCGTGGCCACTCGGGCATCACTCCGGACTTCCAAGCAGAAACCATCGCGGGCCCGCCGCCCGCGCTGCGCAGTTTACTCCTGCTCCAGCTCGAACGCCCGGTGCAGCACGCGCACCGCGAGCTCGGCGTACTTCTCGTCGACCACCACGGTGATCTTGATCTCGGAAGTCGAGATCATCTGGATGTTGATGCCCTCCTCGGCCAAGGTGCGAAACATCTTGGCGGCGATGCCGGCGTGCGAGCGCATGCCCATGCCGACGATCGAGATCTTGGCAATGCGCTCTTCGCCCGTCACGTCCTTGCACTGGATGTGCGGCTGCACCTGCTCGCGCAGGATCTTGAGCGCCTTGGGCAGGTCGCCACGCGCTACGGTGAACGACAGGTCGGTCATGCCGTCGTGGCTCACGTTCTGCACGATCACGTCGACTTCGATCTCGGCGTCGGCGATCGGGCCGAGGATCGCGTACGCGATGCCGGGCTTGTCGGGCACGCTGTGCACGGTGATCTTCGCCTCGTCGCGTTGCGCCGCGACCCCGGAAATGACGGCCTTTTCCATCGCCATGTGCGGATCTTCCTCGAAAGTGATGAGCGTGCCGGAGCGGGCTTCGGTCTCGACCGGCAGCATCGGGTCGGTCAGGCTGGAGAGCACGCGCGTCGGAACCCGGTACTTGCCGGCGAATTCGACCGAGCGGATCTGCAGCACCTTGGAGCCGACGCTCGCCATCTCGAGCATTTCCTCGAAGGTGATGGTGCGCAACCGCCGCGCCTCCGGAACGATGCGCGGATCGGTCGTGTAGACGCCGTCCACGTCGGTGAAAATCTGGCACTCGTCGGCCTTCAGCGCCGCGGCGATCGCCACCGCGGAGGTGTCGGAGCCGCCCCGGCCGAGCGTCGAAATGTTGCCCTGCTCGTCGACGGCCTGGAATCCTGCGACGATCGCGACGATGCCCTGCTTCAGGTCGGCGCGCAGCCTCGCTTCGTCGATCGAAACGATGCGCGCCCGGGTGAACGCGGAGTCGGAAAGGATCTTCACCTGCCAGCCGGTGTAGCTGCGCGCCTTCACGCCGAGTTCCATCAGCGCCATTGCCAGGAGCCCGATGCTCACCTGCTCGCCGGTGGAGGCGACGACGTCGAGTTCGCGCGGATCCGGGTTCTTCTGGATTTCCTTCGCGAGCGCGATCAGGCGGTTGGTCTCGCCCGCCATCGCCGAAGGTACGACGACGAGTTCGTGTCCGGCCGCCTTCCACTTCGCCACGCGACGCGCGACGTTTCGGATCCGCTCGACCGAGCCGACCGAAGTGCCCCCGAATTTCTGTACGACGAGCGCCATTTTCTGCTTTTCGAAAGAGCGCGAATTTTACCGGGAAACGCGGGCGGCTTGCGGATCGCGCGGGCGAAGCTTCGGCGCGAGTTGATCGCGCGCTTGCCAATTCGGCGCTCAGCTACCGAGGAAACGACGCAGCCAGGCGCTCGCCACGTCGACCACCGTCACGATCGCGATCATGGCGAGGATCAGCGTGGAGGCTTCATGCGTCTTGAACACGGAAAGCGAGACGTAGAGCATCTGGCCCAGTCCGCCGGCGCCGACGAAACCGAGCACCGCGGCCATGCGGATGTTGTACTCCCAGCGGTAAAGCGCGTACGAAACGTACTGCGGCAGCACGACCGGCAGCGTGCCGTAGAGAAACGCGACCGTCGCCCCGCTTCCGGCGTTGCGCAGCGCCGCGGCCGGTTCCGGGGGCGCATTTTCCAGGGTTTCGGCGAACAGGCGGCCGAGGACGCCGGAGGTGTGCACCGCGAGCGCGAGGCAACCGGCAAACGGCCCCAGTCCGGCGGCGAGCACCATGAACACCGCCCAGACGAGTTCCGGAATCGCGCGCAGTACGTTCAGCACGAGGCGCGCCGGCGGTCGCAGCCATACGCTCCAGCGGCCGCTTGCCGGGAGCGCAAGCAGCGCGCCGCCCGCCGCGGCAAGGATCGTGCCGAGCGCCGAGATGGCGAGCGTTTCCGCCACGCCGCGTCCGGTGCGCGCAACGAACTCGGGCGACAGGTCGGGCGGAAAGAATCCTGCGGCGAAGCGCGCCATCTGCGAAGCGCTGTCCCCTGTGAACAGGGCGATGAAATCGACGCCGAGATACGCGAAGCTCGCGGCGCTCGCGGCCACTGCCGCGGCCAGCACCGCCCAGGGGGCCGCGATAAACGGTCGCGCGCTCATACGAGCACCCGGCGCAGGAGCGCGCTGACGCCGTCCGCGATCATCACCAGCGCCAGAAACGCAAGCAGCATCGTCGCGACTTCGCCGCCCGCGAGCATGCGCATCGACAGTTCCATCTGCTGCCCGAGCCCGCCTGCGCCGACGAAGCCCATCACGACGGAGGCGCGAATCGCGCATTCCCAGCGGTACACCGTGTACGACACCAGTTCGGGCAAGGCGACGGGAACGATGCCGTAGGCGAACGCGTGCACCCGCGCGCTGCCCGATTCGAGCAGAGCTCGCGCCGGTCGCGTGTCACCGGACTCGAATATCTCGAAATACACCTTGCCGAGCATGCCCGCGTAGCTGATCCCGATCGCGAGCACGCCTGCCGCGGCGCCCAGGCCGACGGCGCGCACGAATAGCAGCGCCCACACGATCTCCGGGATCGATCGCATGAAGATCAGCACGGCGCGTACCGGCAGGCGCGCCGCCAATCCGAGCCAGGCATGGCGGGCGGGGCCGATTCTCGAAGTCGAGAGCGATTCGCTCACCAGCATGGCGAGCGGCAGCCCGAGCAGCACCGCAAGCGTCATGCCGGCCGTCGCCAGCGCGAGCGTCTCGATCGTCGAGCGCAGGACGAGCGCGAGGAATTCGGGCGAGGTCGCGGGCGGAAAGAACGTCGACAGGAATCGCCCCATGACGGCGAGCGTCCCGGGGTCGGCGAGCTTGCGCGGATCGAATTCGGCCAATTCGATCGCGGGCCACAGCAGCAGCAGCGCGACCGCAACGAGGACCAGGCGCGGACCGAGCGCCGGATCGCGCGTGGCCGGTTGAACCGCCGCACTCACCGGCACAAGGGTGGTGCGCCCGCCACCGCGCGGGGGCGTGCATCCGGAAGCGCCACCGGTTCGTTATCCTGCGTCGGCACCACGCGGGATTCGGCGGCATAAAGCTCCCGTAGCATCGGGCGCGTGACGCGCGCGGGCGGCAGGTCGAACGCGATGGCGCCATCGCGCAGCCCGATGATTCGCGGAAACCACTTCAGCGCGAGATCGACCGCATGCAGGCTCGCCACGAGCGAAACGCCGCGCGCCTGCGCCTCGGTCGCGAGCACGCCGACGGTCAGGTCCGAAAGCTGCGGATCGAGCGCGGAGACCGGCTCATCGGCGAGGATCAAATCGGGCCGCTGATAAAGCACTCGCGCCACTCCCACGCGCTGCAGTTGACCGCCCGAGAGCCGGTCGCAGCGGTCGAACAGGCGCTCGTCGAGATCCAGCCTCGCCAGTGCCGCGCGCGCCCCCGCGATGTCCAGCGGATGCGCGAGCGATGCGAATCCCTTCCAGAAACCCCATGCACCGAGCCGTCCGGCGAGCACCGCGGTGACCACGCGCTGCCGCGGCGGCAGCGGCGGCGCCTGGTGTACCGTCCCGATCCGCGCGCGCAG
>Ga0155955_1111_pt6 | contig 10698 bp, 11 predicted proteins | sample RifCSPlowO2_02_FD_107609 | JGI IMG/M metagenome (GOLD analysis project Ga0155955, IMG submission 107609) | Betaproteobacteria bacterium RIFCSPLOWO2_02_FULL_67_19
GCCTACCGCCAGGTGTCGCTGCTGCTGCGCCGGCCGCCCGGCCGCGAGGCGTACCCGGGCGACGTGTTCTACCTGCACTCGCGCCTGCTCGAGCGCGCGGCGCGCGTCAATCCGGAATACGTGGAGAAGTTCACGCAGGGTGCGGTCAAGGGCAGGACCGGGTCGCTGACGGCGCTGCCCGTGATCGAGACGCAGGCCGGCGACGTGACGGCGTTCGTGCCGACCAACGTGATCTCGATCACCGACGGGCAGATCTTCCTCGAGACGGACCTTTTCAATGCCGGCATCCGGCCCGCCATCAATGCCGGCATCTCGGTGTCGCGGGTCGGCGGCGCCGCGCAGACCAAGATCATGAAGCGCCGCGATACGGGCGGCGGCGTGCGCCTCGCCCTCGCCCAGTACCGCGAGCTGGCGGCGTTCGCGCAGTTCGCCTCCGACCTCGACGAGGCGACGAGGAAGCAACTGGAGCGCGGCCGCATGGTGACCGAACTCATGAAGCAGCCGCAATACCAGCCGCTGCAGGTCTGGGAGATGGCGCTGACGCTGTTCGCCGTGAACAGCGGCTACTTCGACGACGTCGACGTGAAGCAGGCGCTCGCCGCCGAGCGCTCGATGCGCGACTACGTCAAGGGCAAGTTCGGCGACCTGGTCGCGCGCATGGAGGAAAAGAAGGATCTCGGCGGCGACGACGAGAAGGCGCTGAGGTCCGCGATCGAGGACTGGAAGAAGAACGGCTCTTACTGAGCCCCAGACGCCATGCCCGGCACCAAGGAGATACGCGTCAAGATCCGGAGTGTGCAGAACACCCGGAAAATCACCAAGGCGATGGAGATGGTCGCCGCCTCGAAGATGCGCAAGGCGCAGGAGCGCATGCGCATGGCGCGGCCCTACGGCGAGAAGATCCGCAACGTCGCCGCGCACATCAGCCATGCCAATCCCGAATATCGCCATCCGTTCCTGGTCTCGCGCGAAAGCGTGAAGCGGGTCGGGCTGATCGTCATCACCACCGACAAGGGCCTGTGCGGCGCGCTCAACACCAACCTGCTGCGCATGGTGCTGGGCCAGTACAAGACCTGGCAGGGCGAGGGCGAAGAGATCGATGTCTGCACCATCGGCAACAAGGGCCTGGGCTTCATGCAGCGGCTCGGCGCCCATGTCGTGTCCCAGGCGGTGCAGCTCGGCGACCGGCCGCAGATGGACCGGCTGATCGGCACCATCAAGGTGATGCTCGACGGCTACACCAACGACCGCTTCGACCGCCTCATGATCGCCTACACGCGCTTCATCAACACCATGAAGCAGGAGCCGGTGCTGGAGCAGCTGCTGCCGCTGTCGGGCGATCGCATGGGCGCGCCGGAGACGGTGTGGGACTACCTCTACGAGCCGGAGGCGAAAAGCGTGCTCGACCAGGTGATGACGCGCTACATCGAGGCGATCATTTTCCAGACCGTGGCGGAGAACATGGCCTCCGAGCAGTCGGCGCGCATGGTGGCGATGAAGGCCGCTTCCGACAACGCCGCGAACCTGATCGACGAGCTGACGCTCGTCTACAACAAGAACCGTCAGGCCGGCATCACCAAGGAACTGTCAGAGATCGTCGGCGGCGCTGCCGCCGTATAAAGGAATCGAACCATGGCACCAGTGCAAGGCACTCCGAGTACCCAAGGCACCATCGTCCAGTGCATCGGCGCGGTCACCGACATCGAGTTTCCGCGCGATTCGATGCCCCGGATCTACGACGCGCTCACGCTCGCCGACACGGGCGAAGCCGGGCTGGTCGAGAAAGGCCTCACCTTCGAGGTCGAGCAGCAGCTCGGCGACGGCGTGGTGCGCTGCATCGCGCTCGGTTCGTCTGACGGCTTGCGCCGCGGCATGAAGGTCAACAACACCATGGCCCCGATCTCGGTGCCCGTTGGCAAGGGCACGCTGGGGCGGATCATGGACGTGCTCGGGCGGCCGATCGACGACGTCGGCCCGATCCAGTCCGACACGCTGCGCTCGATCCACCAGCCCGCGCCCAAGTTCGACGAGCTCTCGCCTTCGGTGGAGCTGCTGGAGACCGGCATCAAGGTGATCGACCTGATCTGCCCGTTCGCCAAGGGCGGCAAGATCGGCCTGTTCGGCGGCGCCGGCGTCGGCAAGACGGTGAACATGCTGGAGCTGATCAACAACATCGCGACCCAGCACAGCGGCCTGTCGGTGTTCGCCGGGGTGGGCGAGCGCACCCGCGAGGGCAACGACTTCTATCACGAGATGACCGAAGCCGGCGTGGTGAAGCTCGACAAGCTGGAAGAGTCCAAGGTGGCGATGGTCTTTGGTCAGATGAACGAGCCGCCGGGCAACCGGCTGCGCGTCGCGCTCACCGGACTCACCATGGCCGAGAGCTTCCGCGACGAGGGCCGCGATATCCTGTTCTTCGTCGACAATATCTACCGCTTCACGCTGGCGGGCACCGAAGTCTCGGCGCTGCTCGGCCGGATGCCTTCCGCGGTGGGCTACCAGCCGACGCTGGCCGAGGAGATGGGACGGCTGCAGGAGCGCATCACCTCGACCAAGGTCGGATCGATCACCTCCATCCAGGCGGTCTACGTGCCGGCCGACGACCTGACCGATCCTTCCCCCGCGACCACCTTCGGGCACCTCGATGCCACGGTGGTGCTGTCGCGCGACATCGCTTCGCTCGGCATCTATCCGGCGGTCGACCCGCTTGACTCGACTTCGCGCCAGGTGGATCCGAATACCATCGGCGAGGAGCACTACAGCACCACGCGCGCGGTGCAGGCGACCCTGCAGCGCTACAAGGAACTGCGCGACATCATCGCGATTCTCGGCATGGACGAACTTTCGCCCGAGGACAAGCTGGCGGTGTCGCGGGCGCGCAAGATCCAGAGGTTCCTGTCGCAGCCGTTCACGGTGGCGCAGAACTTCACCGGCACGCCGGGCAAGTACGTCTCGCTCAAGGACACCATCAAGGGCTTCAGAATGATCGTCAACGGCGAGTGCGACGCGCTGCCGGAACAGGCGTTCTACATGGTCGGGCCGATCGAAGAGGCGTTCGAAAAAGCCAAGACCCTGCAGTAATGGCACACACCATCCACATCGACGTCGTCAGCGCCGAAGCCTCGATCTACTCGGGCGAGGCCGAGTTCGTCGTGCTGCCCGGCGAAGTCGGCGAGCTCGGCATCTACCCGCGCCATACGCCGCTCATCACACGCATCCGCCCGGGCGAGGTCAGGATCAAGCCCGCGGGCGGCGGCGCCGAGGAGCTGATCTTCGTCGCCGGCGGCATTCTCGAGGTGCAGCCGAAAATGATCACCGTGCTCGCCGACACGGCGGTCCGCGGCCACGATCTCGACGAGGCGAAGGCGAACGAGGCGTTGAAAAGAGCCGAAGAAGCGCGCGCCAAGGCGCAGGACAAGCAGGAAATCGCCGCGGTCGAAGGCGAGCTCGCAATGTTGGCGGCGCAACTCGCGGCGATCCGGCGGCTGCGCAAGAAGTAGCGCGCCTCAGCGCGCGAAGCCGACCCCGAGCGACGCCAGCCGCTCGATTTCCTCGGGCGCAAATCCCCAGTCGGCGAGCGCCTCGCCGCCGCGAGCGCCGCGTTCGGGAGGTTCGCGCCGGATCGCGCCGGGAGTGCGGGAAAAGCGCGGCGCAGGCGCGGGCTGTGCGACCCGACCCGAATCAACGAACGTGTTCCGGCTCGAGTTGTGCGCGTGCGCGCGCGCCTCGGAAAACGTGAGCACCGGCGCGAAGCACGCGTCGGAACCTTCAAAGACGGAATCCCACTCGGCGCGCGTCTTGGCGCGGAACACCTGCGCGAAACGGCTGCGAAGCTCCGGCCAGCGGCTGCGGTCGTGCTGCGCCGGCAGCTCTTCGCCTGCGAGCCCCAGTCGCTCGAGAAGCTCGGCATAGAACTTCGGCTCGATCGCGCCAATGGCGACGAATTTCGCGTCCTTGGTCTCATAGACGTCGTACCAGGGCGCCCCGGTATCCAGCACGTTCTCGCCGCGCGTTTCGCTCCAGCGCTTGCCGGCCAGCATGCCCCAGAACATCGTCGCCAGGAGCGACGCGCCGTCCACCATCGCGGCATCCACCACCTGGCCCTTGCCCGAGCGGTGCGCCTCCAGCAGGGCGCAGGCGACGCCAAAGGCGAGCAGCATGCCGCCGCCGCCAAAGTCGCCGACGAGATTCAAGGGCGCGACCGGCGCTTCCCCGGCGCGGCCGATCGCGTGCAGGATGCCGGTCAAGGCGATGTAATTGATGTCGTGTCCTGCACGTGCCGCCAGCGGCCCTTCCTGTCCCCAGCCCGTCATGCGGCCGTAGACAAGCTTCGGATTGCGCGCTGCGAGCGCATCGGGGCCGAGTCCCAAGCGCTCCATGACACCGGGACGGAAGCCCTCGATGAGCGCGTCGGCGCGCGAGGCGAGGCGCAGCGCCGCCTCGACGCCCTCCTTCGTCTTGAGATCCAGCGTCACGGAGCGTCGGCCGCGCAGCATGACGTCGAACCAGCGGTCGCGTCCGAAACCGAGCCGCGGATCGTCGGCACGGTCGACCAACAGAACATCGGCTCCCATGTCGGCAAGCATCATGCCGCAGAAGGGCCCGGGGCCGATCGCTTCGAATTCCAGTATCCGAATTCCGGCCAGAGGCCCCATCGTCGCCCTCAGGGTGTCGTTGCGTAGGGTTCGTCCGCAGCAACGAACTCGGTTTCCGCCGCCGCTGCCGCGCCCCACTCTCTCACCGCAGGCGCATCCAGTAGCGCGCTGTGGTAGTCGTGTGCGGCCCCAGCGAGCGTCACGCCATAGGTGACAAAGCGCGTCGCCAGCGGCGCGTAGTAGGCATCGGCTGCGGAGAAGGCACCAAACAGGTACGACCCGCCCTGCCCAAATTGCCGGCGCGTCTGCGCCCACAACGCGGCAATGCGCGCAATGTCCTTCGCCACCTCGGGGTTCATACCCTTGCCCGGATAGCGGCCGCGGATGTTCATCGGCATGGCGCCGCGCAGGGCCCGAAAACCTCCGTGCATCTCGGCGCAGATCGAACGCGCCCGGGCACGCGCACGCGCGTCCTCCGGCCAGATGCCCTGCGCAGGGAAAAGCTCGTGCGCACGCTCGATGATCGCCAGCGTGTCCCAGGTGGCAAAGCCGGTTGCGGGTTCGCCCTCCCACAGGACTGGCACGAGCCCCGATGGCGAGTGCGTGCCGATGTGCTCCGCCCAATCCTGCGATTCGAACTTCAACAGCCGTTCGTGAAACGGGACGCCGGCTGCGTGCAGCGCGACCCACGGCCGCATCGACCAAGACGAGTAGTTCTTGTTGGCAATGACCAGCGTCAGGTGTGCGCTCACGGTCCCGATTTGACCGGCTTCGACGCGCTCGCGCAAGCGCGTGCCGAAGCGGCAGGCGGCGGCCGGAGCAATTCTCCCGACCTCCTTTCCAGTCCGGCGCCGCCGCCGCCGCGGTCTCTCAGCGACGCCGCTGCTGCAACCGCGTTCGCTTGTTCAACGTACGGAGGACCCGCAGTGCTGCCTTGAACACGCGCGCGAGGGGTCCACAGCCGTGTGCCCACCCGCTCGCGCGCGGATAGGTTGCAGGCAGCGCGCACTCGACGCCGAGCGCAACGTCGCCCTCGTTTGCGGGCTTGATCATGCGGCCGCGGCCGGTACGCTCGTCGCCACGCCTGCCGATGTCAGGCCGGCCTGTGCATTGCCGGCCAGCAGCAGCGCGGCGCCGGCAAGGACGATGCTGACGGCGAGCCCGATGGCGAGGGCGAGCGCCGTCTGGGTCGCGATCTCGAGCGCGAAAGTGCGGGATTTGGCCATGCGGAATCTCCTCGGCAGTCAGCGACATTGCAACCGATGAAACCGCAAGCGGCGGGCGGCAAAGCGGGCAAGCGCGCGACCAAACATGCAGGAAAAATGACAGCGCGCGTTCCGGTATATTCGACGCATGCCCCGCCGCATTGCACTGGTCGAGGACGAACCGGCCATCCGGGCCAATTATGCCGAGGCGCTCAAGCGCCACGGCTATGAGGTCGCGGCCTACGACGGCCGGCGCGCGGCGCTGGCGGCGTGTCGCGTCCGCCTGCCCGATCTGGCGATCATCGACATCGGCCTGGGCGACGAGGCCGACGGCGGCTTTGCCTTGTGCCGCGAGCTGCGCGCGCTGTCGGCGCAGCTGCCGATCGTATTCCTGACCGCACGCGACTCGGATTTCGACGTCGTCTCCGGTCTGCGCATGGGCGCCGATGACTATCTCACCAAGGGGGTGAGCCTGCCGCACCTGCTGGCGCGCGTCGCGGCGCTGTTTCGTCGTGTCGACGCCCTGGGCGAGGAGCGGCCGGTGGAGGAAAAGATCACGCGCGGCGCGCTCGAGCTCGACCTGAAGCGCTTCAGTGCGCATTGGAAGGGGAGCCGGATCGACCTCACCCTGACCGAGTTCTGGATCGTGCATTCGCTGACGCGCCATTCCGGGCACGTCAAGAACCGCGAACAGCTGATGCGGGACGCCGAGCTGGTCGTGGACGACGCCACCATCACCTCGCACGTCAAGCGCGTGCGCGCCAAATTCCTCGCGGCCGACCCCGCCTTCGACGCCATCGAGACGGTTTACGGCCTCGGCTACCGCTGGCAGGCCTGACATGAACCGGCTGACGCTGCGCGCGAAGCTCGCGCTGGTGGCGCTGGTGCTGCTCGCCCTGCCCTGGGCGGGCTATCGCTACGTGCGCGAAATGGAGCGCTTCCTGCTCGGCGCACAGGAGGCGGCGCTCGCAGCCACCGCGCGCGCCGTGGCGACGGCGCTGCACGACCGGCCGCAGCTGCTTGCCTACCGCTCGGCGGACGAATCCGAGCTGCGCCGCGAAGCCGAGCGTGAACTGCAGCGCCTGGCCGGCGGCACCTCGCTGCTTGGCGCGAACGAGACTGCCGATGGGGGATCCGGCGCCAATGCCGAGATTGCCGCCATCCTTAAAGGGGTGGCGCGCGCCAGCTCGCGCGTCTGGGTCGTGAGCCGCGACTACCGCGTGCTGGCACTCGCGGGGTCGCTGCGCCGCCCCGAGCAGGTGCCGCCCAGCTTCGTGCAAGGCGCCCTGGGCTGGCTGATTGGCGCCCCGACGGAGGACTTCGACGAGGCGATCGCCGACGAAGCGGTCGGCGCCGGGCGCGAAATCGCCTCCGCGCTGCAGGGCGCGGCGGGCGAGCGCACCCGCAACACGCGCGACGGCCGTGCGCGCATCGTCTCCGCGGCCCACCCGATCTGGGTCGGCGATCAGGTGTACGGCGCCGTGGTTGCCGAGGAAACGACGAATCGCATCGCGTCGTTCACCAGCCAGGCACTCGAGCGGCTGCTGATGGTCACGTTGGCAGTGTTTGCCCTGGTCGGAGCGGTGCTGCTTTGGTTTGCGACGCGCATCTCCAGCCGCATCCGCAAACTGCGCGATGAGGCCGACGCCGCGATCGACGCGCACGGTCGCGTCACCCGGCTGCTGACAGCCTCCGGTGCGGGCGACGAAATCGGCGATCTCTCGCGCAGCTTCACCACGGTGCTGCGGCGCATGAGCCGCTATAACGCCTATCTCGAGGGCATGGCCGGGCGGCTGTCGCACGAGCTGCGCACACCGATCGCCGTGGTGCGATCGTCACTGGAAAATCTGCACGCCGCGCGCGGCGACGAGGAGGCCCGCACCTACCTCGCGCGCGCGGAGGAAGGCCTTGGCCGGCTGAGCGCGATCCTGGCGCGCATGGCTGAGGCGAGCCGCCTGGAGCAGAGCCTTTCCACGGAGGCGCGCGAGCGCTACGACGCCGTGCCGGTGGTGCGCGGCTGCGCCGAAGGCTACCGCCTGGCGTACGCGCGCACAGCATTCGAAGTTGCAGTGCCCTCGGTCGCGGTGATGCTCGACGGCAGCGCCGACCTGCTCGCGCAGATGCTCGACAAGCTGGTCGAGAACGCGGTTGACTTCCAGGCTCCCGGCACCACAGTGCGGATCGTTCTTGGCGCGGACGCGAGCCTGCGCGTCGAAAACGCGGGGCCGCCCCTGCCGGAGGCGATCCGCGAATCGCTTTTCGAGTCGATGGTTTCGCAGCGGGTGGCGCGCTCTGGCGATCGGCCGCACCTCGGGCTCGGGCTGTACGTGGCGCGGCTGATCGCCGAATTTCACGGCGGCAGCCTGCGCGCCGAGAATCTGCCAGGCGGGCGCGGTGTCGCCGTCACGGCGAATCTGAGAGTCGCGCGCGGGCCGACCTTATAATCCGCCGCTTGCAATCGCGCGATTCCCCGGGCGGCACGGTCGACCTACTGGTCGTGGGCGGCGGCGTCAATGGCGCCGGCATCGCGCGCGACGCAGCGGGTCGCGGCCTGTCGGTGATGCTGGCGGAAAAGGACGATCTGGCGAGCGCCACCTCGTCCTGGTCATCGAAGCTGATCCATGGCGGCCTGCGTTATCTGGAGCATTACGAGTTCCGCCTGGTGGCCGAGGCGCTGGCCGAGCGCGAAGTCATGCTCGCGATCGCGCGCCATCTCGTCTGGCCGGCGCGTTTCATCATGCCGCACGTGCCGGAGCTGCGGCCGCGCTGGATGATTCGCGCCGGTCTGTTCCTGTACGACAACCTCGGCAAGTTCGGCGCGGCGCTCGGCGCGCACCGCCCGGCGCTGCCGGGCTCGCACGGCGTGCGGCTCGACGTGCCGCCGCTCAACGCCGGCCTGAAGCCGGATTTCCGGCATGGCTTCGAGTACTCGGACTGCCGCGTGGACGACGCGCGTCTGGTGGTCGCGAATGCGCTCAGCGCGGCCGAATTCGGCGCCGTTATCCGGACGCGCACCGAATGCGTCTCGGCGCGGCGGCACGATGGCTTCTGGCAGGTCGGGCTGTCCGGCGACACGCGCGTTCGCGCGCGCGCCATCGTCAATGCCGCCGGTCCCTGGGTGAAACAGGTGCTGAACGAGCGGTTGGCGCAGCCTTCCGACGACGCGGTACGCCTGGTGAAAGGCAGCCATATCGTGCTGCCGCGACTTTACGCGGGCGAGCACGTCTTCCTGCTGCAGAACGACGACCGCCGCGTGGTGTTCATGATCCCCTACGAGGGACGCTACACGCTGGTGGGAACCACCGATGTGCCCGTGACCGAGGCGGCGGCACCCGTTGTGACGGCGCAGGAAGTGGATTACCTCTGCCGCGCGGTGAATCGCTATCTGGCGCGTCCGGTGCGCCCGCAGGACGTCGTGTGGCGCTACGCCGGTGTGCGCCCGCTTTACGACGACGGCACGAGCGATCCGTCCGCAGTGACGCGCGACTACACCTTGCGGCTCGATGGCGTGGCGGGCGCGGCTCCCGTGCTGTCGGTATTCGGCGGCAAGATCACGACCTACCGCAGGCTTGCCGAGCTGGCGGTGGGGAAACTCGCGCCGTACTTTCCTGCCATGAAGGCAGCCTGGACCGCAACCGCGCCCCTGCCCGGGAGTGATTTTGGCGCCGCCGGCCGCGCGGCAGCGCGCGAGGCGCTGTTCGCGCGTCACCCCCGTATCGAACGCGATTGCCTGCGCGGCATTTTCAGGCGCCACGGCACGCGCGCGCTGGAGGTCGTCGGCGACGGCGACCTTGGAGAAGATTTCGGCGCCGGCCTGCACGAGCGCGAAGTGCGTTATCTCGTCGAGCGCGAGTGGGCGCGCAGCGCAGAGGACGTGCTGTGGCGACGCACCAAGAGCGGGCTGCACCTGACCGAGGTCCAGCGTGCGCGTGTCGCGGCGCACATGGGTCGATGATGCGTCCGCTCGCCGAACTGTCTGCGCAGGGCATCCGCGGCCTGCTGTTCGACATCGACGACACACTGACCACGCAAGGCCGTCTCACGGCCGCCGCCTATGGTGCGCTCGAACGCTGGCATGCGGCCGGCAGGCTCGCGGTACCGATCACCGGGCGCCCGGCCGGCTGGTGCGACCAGATCGCGCGCCTCTGGCCGGTGGACGCGGTGGTCGGCGAAAACGGCGCGTTCTACTTCCAGCATTGCGACGGCCGCCTGCAGCGGCATTTCCAGGACGCCGAGGGCGTGCGCCAGGCACAACGCGCGCGGCTCGGCGAGATCGCGCGCCGCATCCTCGCCGCGGTACCGGGTTGCGCGCTGGCCTCCGATCAACCCTATCGCGAGACCGATCTCGCGATCGATTACTGCGAAGACGTGGCACCGCTTGCGCTCGAGGATGCCGAGCGCATCGCCGCGCTCATGCGCCAGGCGGGGCTCACGGCGAAGATCAGCTCGATCCACGTCAACGGCTGGTTCGGCGACTACGACAAGCTCGCCACGACGCGGCGGCTGTTCGCCGAGCGCTTCGGCGTCGAGCTGGAGCGCGCCAATGCGCAGTTCGTGTTCGCCGGCGATTCGCCGAATGACGCGCCGATGTTCGCTTTCTTCGAGCGCTCGGTGGGCGTCGCCAACGTGGCGCGCTTCTCGGGGCGGCTGGCGGCAGCGCCCAAATACGTCACGCGGTGCGCCGCCGGGGCGGGATTCGCGGAGCTGGTGTCGCACCTGCTCGGAGCGCCGTAGTGGAGTGGTGGTGGGCCTACCTTCTGACCGGCGCTGCGGTGGGATTTCTCGCCGGGCTGCTCGGCATCGGCGGCGGCATGGTCATGGTGCCAGCGCTGGTATTCATCTTCACCGCGAAGGGCTTTCCCGTCGAGCACATGATGCACTTCGCGCTTGCGACCGGG
>Ga0155955_1063_pt4 | contig 10694 bp, 8 predicted proteins | sample RifCSPlowO2_02_FD_107609 | JGI IMG/M metagenome (GOLD analysis project Ga0155955, IMG submission 107609) | Betaproteobacteria bacterium RIFCSPLOWO2_02_FULL_67_19
GGTTGCGTTCCTCCTCGAGCTTCGCGCCCGCCTCCCGCGTGCGCAGTTCGACGTCGCGCTTGAGCTCACGGTGCGCTTCGGCCAGGCGGTTCACTGCAGCCGCCGCCTCGGCCACTTCCCGCGCGCCCTGCGTCGCAATGTGCAGGGTGTCGTTTGCGCCGAGCACCACCGCGGTCTGCTCGGCGAGCGCATGGACGGCGGTGACGTACTCGTCGAACAGCCACTTGACTGCGCCCGCGCAGATGAACAGCAGGATCACCGCAGCGAACGCAAGCAGCGGCGCGCGCTCGCCGAGCACCCGCAGCAGCGTCTCCCGGTCGGCTTCCGGCAGGCCCGTGCCGAGGGCCACGCCAAGCGCCGTGGCGATCGCGAGCAGCACCGCGTACAGGATCGCCGTCCAGAAAAGGAATTTGTGCCCGGCCTTCATGCGCCTGCCAGCAGCGCGCTGATTTGCGCCACCAGCTCGGTGTTGGAGAACGGCTTGACTACGTAGAGGTCGGCGCCCAGCGACAGGCCCTTGCTCACCTCGACCTCGCGGCCCCTGGCCGAAAGCATGACGATCTTCACGTGCTGCCATTCCGGGCGCTCACGGATGCGCCGGCAGACCTCGTAGCCGTTCACTCGCGGCATCATCACGTCGAGCAGGACCAGGTCGGGCGCAAAACTGCCGACAAGCTCGAGCCCCTCTTCGCCGTTCTGCGCCACCTTGACCAGATAGCCGCTTTGCGCGAGCAGGTACTCGAGCGCCGTGACTATGTTCGGCTCGTCGTCAACGATCAGCACTTTCTTCGTCATGCCGCCTCCGCTTGGTCTTGGTTTCGGCTGCGCCGCGCTCGATGGGCAGCGTGAACGCAAAACACGCCCCCCCGGCCGGTGCCCGCTGCACCCAGATCCGGCCGCCATGGTGTTCGACGATGTGCCGGCAGATGTACAGCCCCAGGCCCGAGCCCTGTGGCTTGTCGGTGAGCGTGTCGCCCGCCTGGACGAACTTGTCGAAGATGATCTTCTCGTCGCCCGGCGCGACGCCGGGCCCGTTGTCGCACACCTCGACGCGCAGCGCGCCGCCCTGCTCGGCGAGCGTGACATTGATCCGTCCGTGCTGCGGGTCGCAGAACTTCACCGCGTTCGACAGCAGGTTGAGCATCACCTGGATGATGCGATCCAGGTCGCCTCTCACCGGCGGAACCTTTGCGGGGAGCTGCAGCTCGAGGCGCACGTTGCGCTCCTTGAAGACCTGGCTCATGGCGCCCACCGTATCGTCGATGACCTCGCGCAGATCGACCGCCGATTCGTTCCAGTCGGCGCGCCCGGACTCGACCTTCGCCAGGTCCAGCACCTGATTGATGAGGCGCGTCAGGCGTTCGGTCTCCTTGGCGATGATGCCGAGGAACCGGCGGCGCTGCTCCAGATCCACCTTCGGGTCGCGTGCCAGGATTTCGCTGAACGCCCGGATCGAGGTGAGCGGCGTGCGCAGCTCGTGCGTGACGGTCGAGAGAAAGTCGTCCTTGAGGCGATCGAGCTCCTTGAGCTGCTCGTTGGCCGCGCGCAGTTCCGCGCTCGCCGCCTCGAGCTCGCGCGACTTCTGCTCGAGCCGGTGGCTGTACATGACGACCTGCGAGGCCTCGTCGACGATCTTGCGCACCTCCTCCAGCGTCAGCGCCTCCTCCTTGACCGCCGAGGCGACCATGATCCGGGCCGATGAGGCGCCGATCGCACCGGCGAGCTGGGTCTCGACGTGATGCACGAATTCCGCATCCGCGTCGAGCGCCTGCGCCGGCCAGAGCAGGCCCTTGCGCTGCGCGTAATCGCGGAACGCCTCGTCCGCCGCGGCGATGCCGAGAAAGCGCGCCAGCAGGTTGTGCAGGTCGGTCGCTGACGCGGTGCCGCGCCAGAAGCGCGCGCCGCCGGCCTCCGGCGAGCGCCGGAACACGTCGACGAACAGGCTCGCCTGGCGGTGTTCCTCGGCGCTCTGGGAACCGGTGAGGGACACCAGGACGTAGGCTCCGAGGTTCGCGATCATGCTCCAGAGCATGGCGTGCGTGATCTGGTCCAGACCGGACAGGCCGAACAGCTGCAGCGGCCGGAGCAACGCGATGCCGAACGGTCCCTGTTCCAGCAGCCCGATCGGCAACCACCCGGAACGCGCCAGCGCCGGCAGCAGCAGGGTGTAGGACCAGATCGCGAAACCCGCGGCGAGCCCGGCCAGTGCGCCGCGCCGCGTGCCGCCCTTCCAGAAGATCCCGCCCAGCGCCGCCGGCGCGAACTGCGCCACCGCGGCGAAGGAAATCAACCCGATCGAGACCAGCGCGTAGGCTTCGCCTGCGAGGCGGAAGTAAAGATAGCCGAGCAGCAGGATCAGCAGGATCGCGCCGCGCCGGATCCCGAGCAGCAGGCCGGTGAGGTCGGTGCGCTCGTTGAGCCGCAGGCTCTTCATGCGCAGCAGCACGGGCATCAGGAGGTCGTTGCAGACCATGGTCGAGAGCGCGATCGTCTCCACGATCACCATCCCGGTCGCCGCCGACAGCCCGCCGACGAATACCAGCAGCGCCAGCAGCTCCTGGCGCTCGGCCATCGGAATCGTGAGCACGAAGGTGTCGGCATCGACGACGCCGCCGGGAAAATGCAGCCGCCCGCCGAACGCGATCGGCAGCACGAACAGGTTGATCACCAGCATGTAGAGCGGGAACAGCCAGATCGCCTTGTTCAGATGCTTCTCGTCGGTGTTCTCGATCACTGTCACCTGGAACTGGCGCGGCAGAAACATGATCGCGAGCATCGACAGGATCGTCAGCCAGGCCCAGCTCGCGTAGCCGCCCGCCACCCCCTCGAGCGGCGTGAGAAGCGGCCGCAGCTCGGGGTCCGCGGCGGCGCGCGCGAAGACGTCGCCGAAACCGCCGTACACGCCGTAGGTGACGAAGACGCCGACCGCGACGAACGCCAGCAGTTTGACCAGCGACTCGAAGGCGATGGCCGCGACCATGCCCTCGTGGTGCTCGGCCGAATACAGATGCCGCGTGCCGAACAGGATCGTGAACAGCGCCAGGCTGAGCGCCACCCAGAGCGCCGTGTCCTGCAGCACCGGCACGGCACCGACCTTGGCCGGCATCACGATCGCGGGATACTGCAGCACGATGGTGAAACTGTTCGACACCGCCTTCAGCTGCAGCGAGATGTAGGGCACGATGCCGATCACCGCGATCACCGTGACCACGCCGCCGAGCAGCGCGCTCTTGCCGTAGCGCGAGGCGATGAAATCGGCCAGCGAGGTGATGCGGTGCTCCTTGGAAATGCGCAGGACCTTGCGCATCACCACCCACCACAGCGCGATCATCAGCGTCGGACCGATGTAGATCGGCAGGAAACCGACGCCGTCGCTCGCCGCGCGCCCCACCGAACCGTAGAACGTCCACGCCGTGGCGTACACCGCGAGCGACAGCGCGTAGATGTACGGATTGGCGATGAGCGAACGCCCGGCGTCGGCGCGCCGGTCGGCGTAGTAGGCGATCGCGAACAGCAGCCCGAGGTAGGCAAACGAGGTGGCGACGACGACCCAGCCCTGCAGCATCGCGGCGCGCCTAGTCGCGCTTCTCCGCGACCCAGGCCATGAGCGCGATCAGCAGGCCCCAGGCGACGAAGATGTAGGCGTACAGCACCGGCACGCCGAGAAACGTGGCCGGCACGTTGAACAGCGCCAGCACCGGGAAATTGAACAGCAGGCAGCCGAGCATGCACAGCGCGACCATGCGCTGGCTGTTCTTCTCGAAGCCGTGCATCCGTGCCTCCCTCGCCCGCCCGCCTGCGACCGGCGCGCCGTGGCGCGCCGATTCTCGCACCGGGCGCGCCGCTACGTCAGGTCGACTGCTTGAGCTGATCGAGGATCGCCGGGTTCTCCAGGGTCGAGACGTCCTGCTTGATCTCCTCGCCCTTGGCGATCGAGCGCAGCAGCCGCCGCATGATCTTGCCGGAACGCGTCTTGGGCAGGTTGTCGCCGAAGCGGATATCCTTGGGCTTGGCGATCGGGCCGATTTCCTTCGCCACCCAGTCGCGCAGCTCCTGCGCCATCTGCTTGGCTGCCTCGCCGTGCGGCCGCGCCCCCTTCAGCACGACGAAGGCGACCACGGCCTCGCCGGTCAGCTCGTCGGGGCGCCCCACCACGGCCGCTTCGGCGACCAGTTTCGTGTTCGCCACCAGCGCCGATTCGACTTCCATCGTGCCCAGCCGATGCCCGGAGACATTGAGCACGTCGTCGATGCGGCCGACGATGCGGAAATAGCCTTCCGCGTCCATGCTCGCGCCGTCTCCGGCGAGGTAATACTTGCCCTGGAAGTCTGCCGGGTAATAGCTCTTCTTGTAGCGCTCCGGGTCGCCCCAGATGGTTCTGATCATTGCCGGCCATGGACGCTTGATCACCAGGATGCCGCCCTTGCCGCGACCCACGGAGTTGCCGGTCTCATCGACGATGTCGGCGAAGATGCCCGGCAGCGGCAGCGTCGCCGAGCCCGGCTTGGTCGGCGTCGCGCCGGGAAGCGGCGAGATGAGATGGCCGCCGGTTTCCGTCTGCCACCACGTGTCGACGATCGGGCAACGCTCGTTGCCCACCGTGCGGTGATACCACATCCAGGCTTCGGGGTTGATCGGCTCGCCGACCGTGCCGAGGATGCGCAGGCTCGAAAGATCGTATTTTTTCGGCAGATCGCCGCCCGCCTTGATGAGCGAGCGGATCGCGGTCGGTGCGGTGTAGAAGACGCTGACCTTGTGGTCCTGGATGATTTTCCAGAAGCGTCCGGCATCCGGGTAGGTCGGGATGCCCTCGAACATCACTTCGGTTGCGCCGACTGCCAGCGGCCCATAGGTGATATAGGTGTGGCCGGTCACCCAGCCCACGTCGGCGGTGCACCAGAAGACGTCGCTCGGCTTGTAGTCGAACACCCATTGCATGGTGAGCATCGCCCAGAGCAGGTAGCCGCCGGTGGAATGCTGCACGCCCTTGGGCTTGCCGGTCGAACCCGAGGTGTAGAGGATGAACAGCGGGTGCTCGGCGTTGACCCAGGTCGGCTCGCAGGTGTCGGGCTGACCCTTGACCACGTCGTCCCACCACTTGTCGCGCGGCGCGTTCATCGGCACTGCGGTGCCGCTGCGCTTGTAGACGATTACGTTGCGCACGTCTTCGCAGCCACCCATCGCAAAAGCCTCGTCCACCACGGGCTTGAGCGGAATCTCGCGGCCGCCGCGGAACTGGCCGTCGGCGGTGATGACTTCGGTCGCGCCCGCGTCGATGATGCGCTCCTGCAGGCTCTTGGCCGAAAAGCCGCCGAATACCACCGAGTGCGTGGCGCCGATGCGCGCACAAGCCTGCATCGCCACCACGACCTGAATCGACATCGGCATGTAGATCAGCACCCGGTCGCCCGACTGGATGCCGTGGTGCCTGAGCGCGTTGGCGAGCCGGCAGACCTCGTGGTACAGCTGCTTGTAGGTGATCTTCGTCACCTGGCCGTCGTCGGCCTCGAAGATGATCGCCACCTTGTCGGGCTGCGTCTTGAGATGCCGGTCGAGGCAGTTGTGGGACGCGTTCAGCTCGCCGTCGTAGAACCACCGGTAGAAGGGCGCGTTCGATTCGTCGAGCACCTTCGTGAACGGCTTGTGCCAGAGCAGCTGTTCCCTCGCCAGACGCGCCCAGAACCCTTCGAAATCACGCTCGGACTCCGCCACCAGCTTGCGGTAGGCCTCCATTCCGGAGATGTTCGCCTGTCTGACGAATTCCGCCGACGGCGGGAAGACCCGTGTTTCGTGCAGAACCGACTCGATCATGGACGACATGATTCAGTTCCTCCGCTGGACTCTGGTGGGTGTCAACGATTCTCCGCACCGGCGCTTACACGGCGCTTACGTCGCGTCCGCCGGCCACGGAATAAGATTACCAGATCAACGGCTTGCGGCACGCCGCGAATGCCCGCAGCGTGTGCTACATTGCGCTGCAATGCTGCGCGCTCGGCGGCCTGCGGCCGCTGCGACCGTGCAGGGCATTCATCAACACCCACTCGGCCATCGACCCATGATTACACGCGCACACCTGACGCAGAGCGTCGCCGACGCGCTGCAATACATCTCCTACTATCACCCCGCCGATTACCTGCGGGCCCTCGGCCGCGCCTACGAGCGCGAGCAGTCTGCCGCGGCGCGCGACGCGATCGCCCAGATCCTGACCAATTCGCGCCTGTGCGCCGAGGGGCACCGCCCGATCTGCCAGGACACCGGCATCGTCAACGTGTTCCTCAGGATCGGCATCGAGGCACGCTGGGAATCCGGCATGGACCTCGAGGCGGCGGTCAACGAAGGCGTGCGCCGCGGCTACCTCGATCCGGACAACAAGCTGCGCGCCTCGGTGCTCGCCGACCCCGCCTTCACGCGCAAGAACACGCGCGACAACACCCCCGCCGTGATCCACATGCAGGTGGTCCCGGGCAGGCGGCTCGAGGTCGACATTGCCGCGAAGGGCGGCGGCTCGGAAGCGAAGTCCAAGTTCGTCATGCTGAATCCCTCGGACTCGATCGTCGACTGGGTGCTGAAGACGGTGCCGACCATGGGCGCGGGCTGGTGTCCGCCGGGAATGCTCGGCATCGGCATCGGCGGTACCGCCGAGAAGGCGATGCTCATGGCGAAGGCATCGCTCATGGAACCGATCGACATGGCCGAGTTGAAAGCGCGCGGTCCGCAAGATCCGCTCGAAGCCATGCGCATCGAACTGTACGACAAGGTCAACGCGCTCGGCATCGGCGCCCAGGGCCTGGGCGGGCTGTCCACGGTGCTCGACGTCAAGATCCACAGCTATCCCACGCACGCCGCCAACCTGCCGGTGGCGATGATCCCGAATTGCGCGGCCACGCGCCACGCGCATTTCGTGCTCGACGGCTCCGGACCGGTCGAGCTTGCACCGCCATCGCTTGATGACTGGCCGAAGGTTACCTGGGCACCGTCCGCGCAGGCCGCGCGCGTGCGGCTGGATGCGCTGACGCGCGAACAGGTGGCCGCGTGGCGACCCGGCCAAACGCTGCTGCTTTCCGGAAAACTGCTCACCGGACGCGACGCTGCGCACAAGCGTATCCAGGACATGCTCGCGCGCGGCGAGGCGCTGCCGGTGGATTTCACCAACCGGGTCATCTATTACGTCGGCCCGGTCGATCCGGTGCGCGACGAGGTGATGGGTCCCGCCGGACCGACGACGGCCACCCGCATGGACAAGTTCACCGAGACGATGCTCGGCAGGACGGGGCTGGTCGCCATGATCGGCAAGGCCGAGCGCGGCCCGGTCGCGATCGAGGCGATCCGCAAGCACAAGGCGGCGTATCTGATGGCCGTGGGCGGCGCCGCCTACCTCGTCGCCAAGGCCATCCGCAAGTCACGCGTCCTCGCCTTCGAAGACCTGGGCATGGAAGCGATCTACGAATTCGAGGTGCAGGACATGCCGGTGACCGTGGCAGTGGACGCCAACGGTACCTCGGTGCACCAGAGCGGCCCGGCCGAGTGGCAGCGCAAGATCGTCGAACTGAAGCTGCCCGTCAACGCCGCGTGAGCGGCACCCGCTGGGCCGCCGTGTGGGCGGTCTTCGCCGGCGGACTGGTCGCCGGCGCCTCCATCGGCAAGGTGCCGCCCGCCCTGCCCGCCTTGCGCGCAGATTTCGGCCTGACGCTGATCGAGGCCGGCTATATCGCCACCCTGCTGAATGTCATGGGCGGCGCGGTGGGCATGTTCGCCGGCGTGTTTTCGGACCGTTTCGGCCACAAGCGCATGGCGCTCGGCGGCCTCGCGCTGATGGCCGCGGGCGGAGCGGTCGGTGCGCTGGCGCCCGGCTACGCGCTGCTGCTGCTGTCGCGCTTCCTGGAAGGTACCGGATTCATCATGACGACCGTGGCGGGCGTCGCCCTGGTCGCGCAAGCGGCCGCAGCCACGGACCGGCCGGCTGCCATGGCGCTCTGGAGCTGCTACCTGCCCGCGGGGGGCAGTCTTGCCATGGTTGCGGCTTCGATGGCACTCGTGTCGTACGATTGGCGCGGGCTCTGGGCCGCCATCGCAGGCACGGCGCTCGCAAGCTTCGTGTGGCTGGCGCGCGCCGTTCCGCCACGCGCCTCGGGCGGTGGCGTGGGGGTGTGGCGCCTCGGCATCGAATCGCTGACGCACCGGGCGAGCCTGTTTCTGTGTCTGGCCTTCGCAGGCTACGTGGCGCAGTGGGCGGCGTTCATGACCTGGCTGCCGACCTTTGTCGTCGGCGAACGCGGCGGCTCCGCGGCGCAGGCCGCCCTGCTCACTGCGCTTTGGGTCGCGCTCAACGTGCCCGGCGTGCTGCTCGGCGGGTGGCTGATGGCTCGCGGCGCGCGACGCTCGCGGATCATCGTGCTCGCGAGTCTCGCCCAAGCGCTCGCCGCGACGGGCGCGTTCCTCGACCTGCTGCCGGACTGGGGCCGCTACGCCAGCTGTCTCGCGTTCTCGTTCTTCGGCGGCGTCATTCCCGCCGCGGTGTTTTCCGGAGTTGCCGCCTTGGCGCGCAGCCCGCAGCACATCGGCACCACCAACGGCATGGTGATGCAGGCATCGCAAATCACCCAATTCGTCTCCCCGATCGTCATCGCCTGGATCGCCGGACGGCTCGGCTGGGGCGCATCGCTGCCGGCCATGCTCGCTTTTGCGGCCTGCGCCGCCGCAGGCGGCTTCGGCATTGCGCGCATCGAGCGGACTAAAATGACGCCATGAGCGACATCCTGATCTGCGAAGTCGGTCCGCGCGACGGACTGCAGAACGCCAAGCACCTCATGCCCACCGCGGCGAAGAAGCGCTGGATCGGTGCGCTTGCCGCGGCCGGCCTGCGCGAGATCGAGGTGGGTTCCTTCGTCCCGCCGAGGTTGATCCCGGCGATGGCCGACACCGCGGAGATCGTGGCGCACGCGCGCACGCTGCCCGGTGTCAAGGTCGTCGCGCTCGCCCCCAACCTGAAGGGCTTCGAACGCGCGGTGGCAGCGGGCGCGCACAAGATCACCTTTCCGGTTTCGGCGTCGCGCCTGCACAGCGAAGCCAACGTGCGCATGACACCGGAACAGATGGTCGAGGAGGTGCGCAGGTGCGCCGAGCTGCGCGGCGCCGGCGGCCCGGAGATCGAGGGCGCCGTCGCCACGGCATTCGGCTGCACGCTGCAGGGCGAAGTGCCGGAGGACGAGGTCGTGCGCCTGGCGGCGGCGCTGGCGCGCTCTTGCGATGCGGTGGCGCTCGCCGACACGGTCGGCTACGCCAATCCGGCGCAGGTGAAGCGCGTGTTCCGCCGCGTGCGCGGCGAGATCGGCGACAAGCTGGCAGGCGCGCATTTCCACAACACGCGCGGCCTCGGCCTCGCCAACGCACTCGCGGCCTGGGAAGAAGGCGTGCGCGCCTTCGATGCCTCGATGGGCGGCCTGGGCGGCTGCCCGTTTGCGCCCGGCGCCAGCGGCAATGTCATCACCGAAGACCTGGTGTACATGTTCGAAGCGATGGGCGTGCGCACCGGCATCGATCTGGAGAAACTCTTCGCGGCGCGGGCCGTATTGGTCGAAGGATTGCCGGCCGAGCCGGTGTACGGCCACACCGCGCTCGCCGGCCTGCCGAAGGGATTCAGGGCCGCGGCATGAAGCGCCTGCCCCTGGAGGGGGTGCGCGTGGTCGAGTTCGCGCATATGGTGATGGGCCCGACCTGCGGCCTGGTGCTGGCCGATCTCGGCGCCGAAGTGATCAAGGTCGAGCCGCTCGAAGGCGACAACACGCGCCGCCTGCTGGGTGCCGGCGCCGGTTTCTATCCGATTTTCAATCGCAACAAGAAGAGCCTTGCGGTCGACCTGAAGAGTCCATCCGGGCGCGAGATCGTCCTGCGGCTGGTCGACACCGCCGACGCGCTCACGGAAAACTTCCGCCCCGGCGCGCTCGAGCGGATCGGCTTCGGCTACGCAGCGCTCTCGCAGCGCAATCCGCGGCTCATCTACTGCACGCTCAAGGGATTCCTCTCCGGGCCGTATGAAAACCGGCCCGCGCTCGACGAGGTGGTGCAGATGATGGGCGGCCTCGCCTACATGACCGGCCTGCCCGACCGGCCGCTGCGCGTGGGCTCCTCGGTCAACGACATCATGGGCGGGATGTTCGGCGCCATCGGCATCCTCGCTGCGCTGCGCGAGCGCGAGTCCACGGGCCGCGGCAAGCTGGTGCGCAGCGCGCTCTACGAGAACACGGTGTTCCTGGTGGCGCAGCACATGGCGCAGCTCGCGATCACCGGCGAAGAGCCGCCGCCCATGGCGGTCAAGAAGCCCGCCTGGGGCGTCTACGACATCTTCGAGACCGCGGACGATCGCCTGTTCATCGGCGTGGTCACCGACACGCAGTGGGAAGTGTTCTGCCGCGAGTTCGGCGAAGCGGAGCTCGCTGCCGACCCGCGCCTGCGCGCGAACAGCCAGCGCGTCGCCGAGCGCGCCTGGCTGATCCCGCGCCTGGCCGGAATCTTCCACCGCTACCGGCGTGCCGAGCTGGAGCAGAAACTGGCGGCGATCGGGCTGCCCTACGCCCCGATCGCTCGCCCGCGCGACCTGTTCGACGACCCGCATCTCAATGCGGGTGCCGGCATGATCGAGACGCGCGATCCGCGCGGCCACGCGTTCAAGGTGCCGGGGCTGCCGCTGGAACTCG
>Ga0155955_1090_pt4 | contig 10635 bp, 8 predicted proteins | sample RifCSPlowO2_02_FD_107609 | JGI IMG/M metagenome (GOLD analysis project Ga0155955, IMG submission 107609) | Betaproteobacteria bacterium RIFCSPLOWO2_02_FULL_67_19
CATCGCCGACGGCCCGATTGTCGCCCTGGACGAGCAGTTCTTCGTCGATCCATTCAACGTCTTCCTGGTCGCGCTCACGGCACTGGTGGCGTTCACCACGGCGCTTTTTTCGCGGCCGTACATGCGCATCGAGGAGCATCACGGCCGGGTCAACTCGGCGCGCCTGCGCCTGTATCACAGCATGTACCAGCTGTTCTCCTTCACCATGGTGCTGTGCCTGCTGTCGAACAACGTCGGCATCCTGTGGGTCGCGCTCGAGGGGGCGACGCTCTCGACCGTGCTGCTGGTGAGCCTCTATCGCACCCCGGCCAGCCTGGAAGCGGCCTGGAAGTATTTCATCCTGTGCTCGGTCGGCATCGCGCAGGCGCTGTTCGGCGTCATCCTGCTTTACTTCGCCGCGGAGAAAGTGCTCGGCGGCGGGGGCACGTCTTTGCTGTGGACGCACCTGTACGAGGTGCGCCACCAGCTCGAGCCGACGGTGCTGTCGCTCGCTTTCGTCTTCCTGCTGGTGGGCTTCGGCACCAAGGTGGGATTGGTGCCGCTGCACAATTGGCTGCCCGACGCGCACGCGGAAGGCCCGACGCCGATCTCGGCAGTGCTCTCGGGCCTGCTCCTGAACGTGGCGCTGTACGCGGTGGTCCGCAGCAAGGTGCTGGTGGACGGAGCGCTGGAGCGCAACTTTTCCGGCGGCCTGATGATGGGTTTCGGACTGCTCTCGGTGGTGGTGGCCGCGTTCTTTCTGTCGCGGCAGAAGGACATCAAGCGCATGTTCGCCTACTCCTCGATCGAGCACATGGGTATCATGACCTTCGCTTTCGGCATGGGCGGCCCGGTGGCGGCGTTCGCCGGGCTGCTGCACATGACGGTGCACTCGCTCACCAAGAGCGCGATCTTCTTCACCGTCGGCCACGCCTCGCAGAAGACCGGCACGCAGAACATGGCGGACATCCGCGGACTCATCGAGCAGAGCCCCACCATCGGCTGGGGACTGGCGCTCGGCACCATCGCGATCCTCGGCATGCCGCCGTTCGGGGTGTTTACGAGCGAGTTCATGATTCTCACCACCGCCATGCACGAGCAGCCCTGGGCGACGCCGTTCCTGCTGGTGGCGCTCGGCGTGGCGTTTGCCGCGATTTTCGGCAAGGTGCAGCCGATGGTATTCGGCGAGAGCACGGCGCGCCGGCTGCCGCATCCGCCGGCGCTGGTCCCGGTGTTCGTCCACCTGGCGCTGGTGCTGCTCCTCGGCCTGTACATTCCGCCGTACCTGGTCGATTGGTACCGGCAGGCCGCCGCGCTGATCGGGTAGCGGGCCAGCGATCATGACCGATACCGCGCTCCGGGCCCGACGTCTTGCCGGCGCCATGCCGGCGCACTGCGCGGTGATCGAACCGGCCCGGTTGCGCGGCGCCTGCGAAGCGGCGCGCGCGAACAAGGAACGCCTGGTCGCGCTCTGGGGCAGCGACGAGACCGTGCGCGGCGGCGGCTACGCCCTGCACGTCGCACTCGCGCAACGCGCGGGCCTCCTCTGGCTCACCGTGCCGCTGCCGCGCGAGCACCCGCGCTATCCAGGCATCGCCGATATCTTCCCGAGCGCGAACAGGATGCAGCGCGCCGCCTATGACCTGGTCGGCATCCACGCGCAGGACAACCCCGACCATCGCAAGTGGCTGCGGCATCGCGCGTGGCCCGGCGGAGTGTTCCCGCTGCGCAAGGATTTCGACACCGCCGGCCGGTATGCGCCAACGGACGACCGCTATCCGTTCGTCAAGGTCGAAGGCGAGGGCGTGCACGAGATCCCGGTGGGGCCGGTGCACGCCGGCACCATCGAGCCCGGGCATTTCCGCTTCTCGATCGTCGGCGAAAAGATCCTGCGCCTGGAGGAGCGACTCGGCTACAAGCACAAGGGGATCGAGAAGCGCTTCGAGAGCATGACGCTCGCGGACGGCGCGCGGCTTGCCGGGCGCATCAGCGGCGATTCGACCGTCGCTTTCGCCTGGGCGTACGCCATGGCGGTCGAGGGCGCGAGCGGCACCGAACCGCCGCGCCGCGCACTGGAATTGCGCGCCGTTGTGCTCGAGATCGAGCGTATCGCCAATCATCTCGGCGACCTCGGCTACCTCGGCAACGATGTCGCACTGTCGTTCGGTTTCTTCCAGTTCTGGCGCCTGAAGGAGGACCTGTTGCGGCTCAGCGCGGCGCTCTTCGGCCATCGCTACCTGATGGATCTCGTGGTCCCCGGCGGGGTCGCGCGCGATCTGCCGCAAGGCGGCGCCGAGCGGCTGCTCGAGCGGCTGGCAGCGATCCTGGCCGAAGTCGCCACTCTGAGATCGATCTACGACGAGCACGCCGGCGCACAGGACCGCTTCATCATGACCGGACAGGTGACCCCGGACCTGGCCGAGAAGCTGGGCCTCTGCGGAATGGCCGGGCGCGCGAGCGGCATCTGGCACGACCTGCGTGTGGATTATCCGATCCAGCCCTATCAGCAGACGCAAGTGCGCATGGCCACGCATACGCGGGGCGATGTGGCGGCGCGCGCTTCGGTACGCTTTGACGAACTCGTGGAATCGGTGCGGCTCATCCAGGCGCTCGTTCCCCGCCTGTCGTCAGGAGAAATCCGCGTTCCGCTCGCCGCCGCCCCCGACGGCAGCTGCGGCGTCGGCTGGATCGAGGGCTGGCGCGGAGAGGTGCTGGTGGCGCTGGAAACGGCGGCAGGCGGCCGCATCCATCGCCTGCACCCGCACGATCCCTCGTGGCAGAACTGGCCGCTGCTCGAACGCGCGGTGTTCGGCAACATCGTCCCGGACTTTCCGCTGATCAACAAGTCTTTCAACCTGAGCTACAGCGGGCACGACCTCTAGCCATGTACCAGCTGCTCAAGCAGATCGCGAAAACCGGCATCGTCACCGAGCCGGCCCCGAATCCCGACGAGAACCTGCGCCAGCTCGGCCAGCGGCTCTCCGAGATCGTACTGCGGCATTTCGGCCGCGCGCTTGCAATCCGCCACGTCGACGCCGGCTCCTGCAACGGCTGCGAGCTGGAGATCCACGCGGCGAACAGCCCCTACTACAACCTCGAAGGACTCGGCATCAAGTTCGTCGCCAGCCCGCGGCACGCGGACCTGCTGCTGGTCACGGGACCTGTGTCGCGCAACATGGAAGTGGCGCTGCGGCGCACCTACGACGCGACCCCGGAGCCGAAGCTGGTGGTCGCCATCGGCGACTGCGGCTGCGACGGCGGAATATTCGGCGAGAGCTATGCCAGCTGCGGGCGCGTCGCCAGCGTGATCCCGGTGGATGTCGCCGTGCCCGGTTGCCCGCCCTCGCCCAGCGCGATCCTGCAGGGCATTCTGACCGCAGTGAGCGCCAGAACTAAGGCTTGATGTAGGCGTTGCCTTCGCGCCGTTGCAGGCGCGCGATCTCGGCCACTCCCGACGGTACGAATCCGGCCTCGGCTACGAAGCGGTCGCGCCGCATGCCACGCTCGCGCAGCGTAATTTCACAGACGCGAAATTTCACGCCCTGCAATTCGAGATCCTCGATCGCCTGGCGGTATTCGTTGCCGCGCGCGGTCTTGGCGCCCTTCATCAGGAAATCGACGCCGGCGGCGTGCGCCACGACCACGATCTGCGCCTTGGGATCGGCTTCGAGGTGATTGCGGATGTACTCCAATCCGCGCGAGGCCTGCTCGAGCCCGTCGACGAAGTGGTACACAACCCGGACCGGCTCCTGCGCCCATGCCGTGGGCGCCGTCGCCGCGGGCTTTGCGGGCTCCTTCACGTTCGCACATGCGCCGAGCAGTACGCACACGAACGCGACCGTGCCGGCAACGTTGCAAATTCTCATGCCCTCCCCCCCTATTCCTGCGGAATAGCGTCCGCTCCCCGCGAACGCAGCTTCCAATGGTCGCGGAAAGGACCTCTGTCGAAGGTTCGATTTTCTTTATGCTGCCATATACTGGTTGCGCACAATCCCCGCAAGAATGACCGATCCCTCGGACTACTGCACGCTGCACCTGAGCATTTCCGGCCGCGTGCAAGGCGTCGGCTACCGCGACGCGCTGTGCACCGAGGCGCTGCGCCTCGGCGTACGGGGCTGGGTGCGCAATCGCCGCGACGGCACTGTCGAGGCCGTGGCGCAAGGTTCCGCCGACGCAGTCGATGCGCTGATCGCGTGGGCCCGACAGGGACCGCCCGCCGCGCGCGTCGCGCAGATCGACATGCGGCCCGCGTCCGGCGAGGCGGATCGTCCTTACGCGGGTTTCGGGCGTCTGCCTTCCGGCTGAGCGCCGGCGGCCTTGCGCCGCTTCAGCGCGATCATCACCGAAAACTCCCATGGCCGGCAGGCCACCAGGAGGCCGAACGACTGCCGTCTGCGCCCTGGCAGCGGCGCATCGATTTCGGCAGTCTCGTTGAAATCCGCCACGACCCGCTCCAGCCGGCGCCGCAGCACCGCGGCCGAATCTGCCGACAGGTCGCGCGCCTCGAAGCGCAGCAGCTCGGCGGCGCCGTCGAAGCGGCTGTCGAGAAATTCCCGCATCACGCGCGCGCCGTAGGCCTTCTTCACCGGCCCGCCGGCGCGCCACTGGAAATCGCGCGGCACCGCGAGCCGTGCGCGCTCCCGCGGGCCCCAGTCGATCAGCCGGGCGCGCGCGAGCCGTGCGAAGGCGAGCGTCAGCTCGGTCCGCGCAATGGCGAACTCCTGCAGGATCTCCTCGAAGCTCCAGTCGTTCAGCAGCAGCCAGAACACCGACAGCAGGCGCTCGTCGCGCGCCAGCACGCTTTCCTGCTCGGCGGTGAGCTCGGCCGGACCCTCGGGCCGGCCCCGCGCCATGCGCGCGACGTCGTAGAGCTCGAGATCGAGCAGCCGCAGGATCTGCTCGATGCGCGCCAGCGTGAAACTGCCGCGCGAGAACATGCGCTTCACCGTCGGCTCGGAAACGTCGAGCCGGCGCGCGAGCTGCGCGTAGGTGACGCCGCGCGCGCGCAACGCTTTCTTCAGCGCCTCGACGAAACGGCTGCGCACGGGCATGCGCCCCATCGTATCACCAGACGCGACTTCTTCCGCCGCCGTTGCGCGATCGCCACCGCCGCGCACAATTCAGCCGCCACCCGACCTCACGAGGAGGATCGCATGTCCGCCACCGTCACACTGCGAGCGCCCGGCGCGCCCCTCGCCGCACCGCGCAAGGTGCGCGTGCACTCGGCCGACGAACTGCGCCGTGCGCTGCGCGAGACGCGCGACCGTGCGCTCGCGCTGGACGCCTCCGCCCTCGACTGCCTGCTGCGCGCCGACGAAGCGCGCCGCGCGCTCGAGGTGCAGGGCGCGATGCGCTGGAGCACGCTCGCGGCGGGTCTCGGGCCGCGCGGCGAGCCGCTGGCGCGCTGGCTGCGATCCGCCGCCCTGCCGGCCACCGTGGCGCAGGCCGTATCGGCCGATGCCGCCGGCCCCGACGGTGCGCCGCTCGCCGCCTGTGTCGACGCGATTGCGCTGGTGACGCTCGACGGGGAACTGCGCCGTCTGGACCGCGAGCGGCACGCCGAAATGTTCCGCCTCGTGGCCGGGGGTCAAGGCGTGTTCGGACTGATTTACAGCGTCACCCTGCGCATCGATGCGTTGCTGCAGGCGGCCGAACGCGCTTCGCCGCCGCTCGAAATCGTCGTGCCGGGACCGGCATTGACCGATGCGGTCGCCAGCGAGGTGGAAACCCTGTTGCCGCCAGATCGGGTCGAGAGCTTTCAGGAGGCCGCGCACGCCCTGGCGGCTGAACGGCGTTTTACCCTGCGGCGCATTACGATCTGCCGCTTGCGCAAGGGCGCAGAGACGGCGCTCGGCTGGGCGACACGCGACTGGGCGGGCGTGAGCGTGCGCGTCGAGACGCGCGCGACCCTCAGCGCGTACGTCCAGACGGCCGAAATCTGCAGGGACCTGCATGCCGAGGCGATCGCGCGCGGCGGCTCGTTGCCGGCGCGTGCCGCGCACCGCGCCTCGCGCGCGCAGCTGGAGGCGTGCTACCCGCAGCTGCCTGCGTTCCTGGCGGAAAAACGCCGCTACGATCCGGCCGAGCGCCTGCAGAACGCGTGGTACCGGAGCGTCACCGCCCTCATGCGGCACCCGGTCTGCGATTCGCGCTGGACGAGCTGAAGACGCCGCTGCAGGCGGGCGGTGCGTTCAGCCGCCCTGGGCTGCGGTTCCGTACACCACCTGCACGTTTTCCGGGGCGAGCCACGCCTGCAGCTCGCTGATCAGCCGATCATCCGGACGCACCCGCCAGGTCGCACCCAGCGCCACGTCGCAGCTGGCATTGCCGTTCTCGTAGTGCACGACCACCGCACAGGCCGGTCCGTCCGCGGCGAGATACGGCGTCAGCAGTTCCTTGAGACGTTGCGCGTCGGCCTGGCCGTTCATCGCGATGCGCAGCCTTGCCGCGTAGCGCGCGCGCACCGCGGCGAGGTCGAGCAGTTCGTCCGCGATCATGCGTACGCCACCCGTCACCATGTCGCGCTGCACCTTGCCCCGCACCAGGAGCAGCGCGTCGGTCTTGAGCCGCTCGCGCTGCGCGTCGAGCAGTTCGCTGTAGACCGTGACGTCGAGCTGCGCGCTGCGGTCCTCGAGTTTCACCACCATCATGCGGCCGCGTCGCGTCATCTGCGGCCGCGCCTCGACTACGATCCCGGCGACCAGGACCGGGTGCTCCGCCGGCGCCAGTTGCGCCAGGGGCTGGCGCGGCAGACCGGCCAGTTCGCCCTCGTAGACCGAAAAAAGGTGCCCTGAAATGTTGAAGCCGAGCGCCAGCTTTTCCTCCACCAGGCGCTGCTTCAGATCCCAGGGGTTGGCGTCGAGCAGCGCTTCGCGTTCGGCCTGCGCCGCGTCGGCTTCGCCGAACAGGCTGGACTGCGTCTTGCGGCGCTCCGCCTGTTCGGCGGCCTCGATGGCGCGGCCGGTCGAGGCCAGCAGGCGCGCCCGGTCGGGCTCGAGCGCATCGAACGCGCCGGCGCGCACCAGCGCCTCGATGGCGCGACGATTCAGGTGGCGCTTGTCGACGCGGCGGCAGAACTCGAACAGCCCGCTGAACGGCCCGGCCTTGCGCGCTGCGACGATCGCCTCGACCGCGGAAGCCCCGGTGCCGCGCACCGCGCCCAGGCCGTAGCGCACCGTCTGGTGGTCCACCGGAACGAACCGGTAGTCCGAGGCATTGATGTCGGGCGGCCGGATCCGCAGGCCGTTGGCGAGCGCGTCGTCGTGCATCTGGCGCACCTTGTCCGTGTCGTCCATCACCGCCGACAGGTTGGCCGCCATGAACGCCGCCAGATGGTGCGCCTTGAGGTAAGCGGTCTGGTAGGCGAGCAGCGCGTAGGCCGCGGCGTGCGACTTGTTGAAGCCATAGCCGGCGAACTTCGCCATCAGGTCGAAGAGCTGCATCGCGCGGCCGCGCGCGAGGCCGTTCTTCTCCGCGCCGGCGACGAAGATGTCGCGCTGGTTGTCCATCTCCTCCTGGTTCTTCTTGCCCATCGCGCGCCGCAGCAGGTCGGCGCCGCCCAGCGTGTAGCCGCCGATGACCTGCGCGATCTGCATGACCTGCTCCTGGTACACCATGACGCCATAGGTCGGCCCGAGGATCGGCTCGAGACGGGGATCGACGTATTCGACGCGCTTGCGACCCTGCTTGCAGGCGACGTAATCGGGGATCAGCTCCATCGGACCGGGGCGGTACAGCGCGACGAGGGCGATCACGTCCTCGAAGCGCGCCGGAGGCGCCTGCTTGAGCAGGTCGCGCATGCCGCGCGATTCAAACTGGAACACGGCGGCGGCGTTGCCCGCAGCGAGCAGCGCGTAGGTCTGCGGGTCGTTGAGCGGGATGGCGTCGACCGCGAAGTCCGGCTGCCCCAGCTGGCGCACGTAACGCTCCGCCCAGTCGAGGATGGTGAGCGTCGTGAGGCCGAGAAAATCGAATTTCACCAGACCGATCGCCTCGACATCGTCTTTGTCGAGCTGCGAGATGACGTTGGCGGTGCCTTCGGCCGCGTACAGCGGGCAGTAGTCCGTGAGCTTGCCGGGCGCGATCAGCACCCCGCCCGCGTGCATGCCGACGTTGCGCGTCAGGCCCTCGAGTTTCCCGCCGAGCGCGAGCAGCTCGCGCACGTCGTCCTCGTTGCGCTCGCGCTCGGCGAGCAGCGGCTCGAGCCTGCGCGCATCGGCGAGGGTGACGCTCTGCCCGGGTTGCACCGGGATGAGCTTGGCGACCTGGTCGCAGAAGTTGTAGCCCAGATCGAGCACGCGCCCCGTGTCGCGCACCACGGCGCGCGCCGCCAGGGTGCCGAAGGTGGCGATCTGGGACACCGATTCGGCGCCATACTTGTTGCGCACATAGTCGATCACCCGATCGCGCCCGTCCTGGCAGAAATCGATGTCGAAGTCCGGCATCGAGACGCGCTCCGGGTTGAGAAAGCGCTCGAACAGCAGGTCGTAGCGGATCGGATCGAGATCCGTGATGCCGAGCGCATACGCCACCAGCGAACCCGCGCCCGAACCGCGTCCGGGGCCCACCGGCACGCCGTTGCGGCGCGCCCAGTTGATGAAGTCGGCGACGATCAAAAAGTAGCCCGCGAATCCCATCTGCACGATGGTCCTGATCTCGAATTCGAGCCGCTCGTAGTAGCGTAGCGCCGCTTGCGCGTGCTGCGCGGCCTCTGGAAACAGGCGCTCAAGACGGCGCGCCAGCCCGCCTTCGGATTCCTGGCGCAGGTACTGGTCGATGCCGACGCCCTGCGGCGTGGGAAAGTCCGGCAGCCGGTTCCTGCCCAGCTCGAGCGCGAAACTGCAGCGGCGCGCGATCTCGACCGTGTTCTCCAGCGCCTGCGGCAGGTCGGCGAACAGCTGCACCATCTCGTCCTGCGACTTCCAGTACTGCTCCGGCGTGTAGTGCCGCGGCCGGCGCTGGTCGCCGAGCAGGTAGCCCGCAGCGATGCAGACGCGCGCCTCGTGGGCGCGAAAATCCTCGCGCGCGAGGAACTGCACGGGATGGGTCGCGACCACCGGGATGCCCGCGTTCGCCGCCAGCGCCAGGGTGTGCACCAGCAGCGATTCTGCGTTCGCAAAGCCGGCGCGCTGCAGCTCCAGGTAATAGCGGCCGGGGAACAGCTCCGCCCAGGCCGCCGCGTTGCGCTCCGCGGCGGCCGCGTTGCCTGCCGTCAGGGCCTGGCCGACATCGCCTGCGGCGGCGCCCGAGAGCGCGATCAGGCCGTCGGTGCCGAGTTCGCCGAACCATGACCGCGCGATCTCGGCGCGCGCGCGGTGCTGGTTGGAGCGCCAGGCGCGCGACAGCAGCGTCGACAGCTTCAGGTAGCCCTCGCGCGAGGCGCACAGCAGCAGCAGGCGCGAAGGCTTGTCGCGATCGGTCTCGTTCTGGATCCAGCAGTCGGCGCCGAGCACGGGCTTGACGCCCGCGGCGCACGCCGCCTTGTAGAACTTCACCATGCCGAACAGGTTCGCGTTGTCGGTCAGCGCGAGCGCCGGCATGCCCTCGCCCGCTGCCCTGGCGACGGCGTCGTCGAGGCGCACGATCCCGTCCGTCACCGAGTACTCGCTGTGCAGCCTGAGGTGGACGAAGCGAGGATCAGCCATGGGAATCCGTAAAAGTTTACCATCGTGACATGCCCACTTCCGCCCTGTTCGCGCTGTTTGTCGGCGCGACCTGCATCGCGCTGTCGCCGATCTGGGTGCGCGTGTCGGAAGTCGGCCCCACGGCGAGTGCTTTCTGGCGCGTCGCGCTCGCGGTGCCGCTGCTATGGCTGCTCTGCACGCTGCTCCGCTCCGGATCGAGTCCGCTCGAGAAACGTCAATGGAAACTGCTGCTTGCGGCGGGCTTCGCGTTCGCCGGCGATCTCGCGTTCTGGCACTGGTCGATCAAATTCACCTCGGTCGCGAACTCGACGCTGCTCGCCAACCTGGCTTCGATCTTCGTCACGCTCGCGGTGTGGGTCGTCTGGCGGCAGCGGCCGAGCGGCGTGTTTCTCGCCGGTCTGGCGACGGCGCTGGCAGGCGTTGCGATGCTGGTACGCACGAGCCTGGAGTTTTCGCCGACCGCGCTCCTCGGCGATGCGCTCGGCGTGGTTACTGCGATGTTCTACGCCTGGTACCTGCTGTCGGTGTCGGACGTGCGCGGTCTCGGCATCGCTACCGTGCGGCTGATGGCGGTGACGACAACGATCACAAGCGCGTTCCTGTTGCCCGTCGCGCTGGCTTCCGGTGAGTCACTGATGCCGGCCACAGAGGTCGGTTGGTTGAAGCTCTTGGGACTGGCGTGGATCTCGCACTCGGCCGGGCAGGGCCTGATTGCCTATGCGCTCGCGCACCTGCCGGCTGCGTTTTCGTCCGTGAGTCTGCTCTTTCAGCCGGTGATGGCGGCGGTGTTCGCGTGGGTGCTGCTCGGCGAGCCGTTGGTGGCGCTGCAGGTGGCCGGCGGCGTAGTCGTGCTGGTGGGAATCTATCTCGCGAGGCGCGGTTCAGGCTAGCGCTTCGAGCCGTGCGGAACCTACCCCTCGAAGCCGCGCACGAGGAACCGTTCAGCGACGGCGCAGTGCGCCGCGACGCCCAGCGCCAGCGTGTTCTCGTTCAGGGTCATCTTGTTGGAGTG
>Ga0155955_1011_pt1 | contig 10201 bp, 21 predicted proteins | sample RifCSPlowO2_02_FD_107609 | JGI IMG/M metagenome (GOLD analysis project Ga0155955, IMG submission 107609) | Betaproteobacteria bacterium RIFCSPLOWO2_02_FULL_67_19
GCGCCACCGTGCCGTAGCGCGTGTACTGCGTGATCTTGCGCCGGCCGGACTCGCCTTCCTTTCGCAGTTGTTCGAGCTGCGGGCTGACCGCCGTCATCAGCTGCATGATGATCGAGGCGGAAATGTAAGGCATGATCCCGAGCGCAAAAATGGTGAAACGCGACAGCGCGCCGCCGGAGAACATGTTGAACATCCCCAGGATCCCGCCCTGCTGGCCCTTGAACAGATCGGCCAGCACGTTCGGGTCGATCCCGGGCACCGGGATGTGTGCGCCGATGCGGAACACGACCAGCGCCCCGAGCAGGAACAACAGCCTGCGCTTCAGGTCGCCGTAGCGCCCCGTCTTGCCTGCATTGGGCAGCGTAGTGGCCAAGCCGGTCTATTCCTTCGCCTCGGCAGCGACCTTGGTCGCGGCCATCTCGACCTTGCCGCCCGCTGCTTCGATCGCCGCGCGCGCACCTTTGGTCGCCTTCACGCCCTTGAGCGTCACCGCGCGCGCGAGCTTTCCGGAGAGGATCACTTTGGCAATCAGGGTGAGGTGCGGCACGACGCCCTCGGCCTTGAGCACGGCCAAGTCGATCTCGCTCGCTTTCATGCGCTGCAGATCCGACAGGCGTACCTCGGCGTAGCGATCGCGGCCGAGCGACGTGAAGCCCCGTTTCGGCAGCCTGCGATGCAGCGGCATCTGGCCGCCCTCGAAGCCGACCTTGTGATAGCCGCCGGCGCGCGCGCGCTGGCCCTTGTGACCGAGGCCTGCGGTCTTGCCCCAGCCGGAGCCGACCCCACGGCCGACGCGATGGCGCGCTTGCTTGGCGCCAGCCGCCGGTTTGAGCGTGTTCAAGCGCATGACGTTTACCCTTCCACCCGAACGAGGTAGTGCACCTTCGTGATCATGCCGCGCACCGCGGCGCTGTCGGCCAGCTCGACCGTCTGGCGCAAGCGGCGCAAGCCAAGCCCCCTCACGGTGTCGCGGTGGCTCTGCTTGGTCCCCGCCAGCCCCTTGACCAGCGTCACGCGGATCTTGCCGTCTGCCATGGCGCGCCTCAGTGCTGCAGGACGTCTTCGACGCTCTTGCCGCGCTTGGCGGCAATCTGCGCCGGCGTGCTCATCGACTGCAGCCCTTTGAGCGTCGCACGCACCACGTTGTAGGGATTGGTCGAGCCGAAGCACTTGGCCAGGATATTGGTCACGCCCATCACTTCGAACACGGCGCGCATCGGCCCGCCGGCGATGATGCCGGTGCCCTCGGATGCCGGCTGCATCAGGACTTTCGCCGCCCCATGCCGGCCGCGCACCGTGTGGTGCAGCGTGCCGTTCTTGAGGTTGACCTTGAACATCTTGCGACGCGCCTCATCCATTGCCTTTTGCACCGCCACCGGCACCTCGCGCGCCTTGCCCTTGCCCATGCCGACGCTGCCGTCGCCGTCACCGACCACGGTGAGCGCCGCGAAGCCCAGCACGCGGCCGCCCTTGACGACCTTGGTGACGCGGTTCACAGACACCATCTTTTCGCGCAGACCGTCGCCGCGCTCCTCGGTTTGCCGCACCCTCGCCTGCATCTTGGCCATAGCCGTTGATCCTTAGAACTTGAGACCGCCACCACGGGCGGCTTCGGCGAGCGCCTTGACGCGCCCGTGATAGCGGTAACCGGCGCGATCGAACGCCACCTGCTCGATTCCCGCCGCCCTGGCCCTTTCGGCAATGCGCTGCCCGATGGCCTCCGCGGCCTTGCGGTTGCCTCCGCTCTTGAGCAGGGCCCGCAGGTCCTTCTCGGTCGTCGACGCGCTCGCCAGCACCTTGTCGCCCGCGGCACTCGTGACCTGGGCATAGATGTGGCAGTTCGTGCGGTGAACCGTCAGCCGCAGGTGCCCCAATTCCCGGATCCTGAGGCGCGTCTGGCGTGACCGGCGCAGGCGCGAAAGATTCTTTTCGGACATGGTTGCGCTCCGCTACTTCTTCTTCGTTTCCTTAAGCACGATGACCTCGTCGGCATAGCGCACGCCCTTGCCCTTGTAGGGTTCCGGCGGCCGCGTGTCGCGGATTTCCGCCGCGATCTGGCCGACGAGCTGCTTGTCGATGCCGCTCACCAGGATCTCGGTCTGCGTCGGCGTCGACACTTTCACCCCTTTGGGCATCTGGCGCACCACGGGATGCGAGAAACCGAGCGACAGGTTGAGCTTGTCGCCCTGCGCCTGGGCACGGTATCCGACGCCCACCAGCGTCAGCTTCTTCTCGAAGCCGCGGGTGACGCCGGTCACCATGTTCGCGACCAGCGCGCGCATCGTGCCCGACATGGCGCCGGCCTGGCGCGAATTGCCGAGTGCCCGGCAACGCAGCGTCTCGCCGTCGCGCTGCAGCTCGACGTTGGGATCCAGCGCTCGGGCGATCGAGCCGAGCGGCCCCTTGACCGAAATCTGGCCGGCCGCAATGCTGACGTCCACGCCCTTGGGCAGTGCGATCGGGTTCTTGGCGATCCTGGACATGAGGGCGGCTCCGTCAGGCCACGATGCAAAGCACTTCGCCGCCGAGCCCGGTGGCGCGCGCCTTGCGGTCGGTCATCACGCCGCGTGAAGTCGACACGATCGCGACGCCAAGGCCGTTCATGACGCGCGGTATGTCGTCGCGGCCGCGGTACACGCGCAGGCCCGGCTTGGAGATCCGCTCCAGGCGCTCGATCACCGGCCGGCCGGCGTAGTATTTCAGGCCGATCTTGAGCTCGCGGTGCACACCTTCGTCGCGCACCGCGAAATCCTCGATGTAGCCCTCGTCCTTCAGTACCTGTGCGATGGCCGCCTTGATGTTCGAGGCCGGCATCTGCACGTCGATCTTGCCGATGACCTGCGCATTGCGAATGCGGGTCAGCATGTCGGCGATCGGATCGCTCATGCTCATGCGGTTCTCCTTACCAGCTCGCCTTGATCACGCCGGGTATCTCGCCCCTGAGCGCGAGATCGCGCAGCTTGCTGCGCCCGATGCCGAATTTGCGGAACACGCCCCGCGGGCGGCCGGTGAGCGCACAGCGGTTGCGCAGACGCACCGGCGAGGCGTCGCGCGGCAGCTTCTGCAACCGCAGGCGCGCTTCCTCGCGTGCCTCGTCGGTGGCACGCGGGTCGCGCAGCGTCTCGAGCAGCGCGGCCCGCTTGGCCTTGAACTTTTCCACGGTCCGGCGGCGATTCTGTTCGCGCAGCTTCACGGCGAGCTTGGCCATGTCGGTCTCCTCAATGCTTGAACGGGAAGCGGAACGCCGCCAGCAGCGCCCGCGCCTCGTCGTCGGTTTTCGCGGTCGTGCTGATCGCGATGTTCATGCCCCGGAGCGCGTCGATCTTGTCGTACTCGATCTCCGGGAAGATGATCTGCTCCTTGACCCCGAGGCTGTAATTGCCGCGGCCGTCGAAGGCACGGTTCGAGACGCCGCGAAAATCGCGGATGCGCGGAATCGCGATGTTCACCAGGCGGTCGAGGAATTCATACATGCGCGCGCCGCGCAGCGTGACCATGCACCCGACCGGGAACCCGGCCCGCACCTTGAAGTTCGCGATCGAACGCCGCGCCTTGGTGGTCACCGGCTTCTGGCCGGCGATGCGGGTCAGGTCGCCGACGGCGTTATCGAGGATTTTCTTGTCGTTCACGGCTTCGCCGACGCCCATATTGAGCGTGATTTTCAGCAGCCGCGGCACCTGCATCACGCTGTGATAGCCGAACTTCTGCATCAGGTCGGGGATCACGCGCTCGCGGAAGTGTTCGCGCAGCCGCGCGGCCGGCGGCGGTGCCGACGGCGCCTCCGGCGCAGCGCTCTTCGCTGCGGCGTCGTGGGCCGGCGCGGGCTTCCTTTTCGGCGCGCCGGCGGCGGCCGTCTTTTTCTGGGTTTCCTTCTGTGGCATGGTTTCCTTGGCCATGGCGCTCCCTTACACGTCCACCTGCTCGCCGTTCGACTTGAACACGCGCACCTTGCGACCGCCCTCCAGCTCCTTGAAACCGATACGGTCGGCTTTCTGCGTCGCCGGATTGAACAGCGCCACGTTGGAAACGTGGATCGGCATGTCCAGGTCGACGATGCCGCCGGTCACGTTCTTCATCGGATTGGGCCGCTGGTGCTTCTTCGCCCGGTTGACGCCCTCGACCACGATATGCTCGGCGTCGACGCGGCGCAGCACCGTGCCGCGCTTGCCCTTGTCCCGGCCGGCGATGACGATGACCTCGTCGCCCTTACGGATGCGTTGCATGGCTGGATGTCCTCTGCGTGCGTCGCTCAGAGCACTTCGGGCGCGAGCGACACGATCTTCATGAATCGCTCGCTGCGCAGCTCGCGCGTCACCGGACCGAAGATGCGCGTGCCGATCGGCTCGAGCTTGGGCGTGAGCAGCACCACCGCGTTGCCGTCGAACTTGATCAGCGAACCGTCGCCGCGGCGCACGCCCTTGGCGGTGCGCACCACGACGGCGTCATAGACCTCGCCCTTCTTGACGCGTCCGCGCGGCGCGGCGTCCTTGATGCTCACCTTGATGACATCGCCGATCGAGGCATAGCGGCGCTTCGAGCCGCCCAGCACCTTGATGCACATGACCGCGCGCGCACCGGTGTTGTCGGCAACGTCGAGAATCGACTGCATCTGGATCATGATTGATGGCTCCATCCAACTTGCACCGTGGGCACCAGGTCCGCGGGCAGTTTTGGACCCCGTAGGGGCGGAAAAAACGTGTGATTCTAGCGCGACCGTCCCGCTTCGGGCAAGGCGATTCTCAGAATTCCTTCGATTTTTCGACCAGGCGGGTCACCGCCCACGCCTTGGTCTTCGAAATCGGCCGGCACTCGGCGATCTCCACCACGTCACCCATGCGGTATTCGCCCGCCGGCACATGGGCATGATACTTCTTCGAGCGAGTCATGATCTTGCCCATCATCGGATCCTTGACGCGCCGCTCGACCAGCACCGTGACGGTCTTCTGCATGCGGTTGCTGACGACGCGGCCCACCAGGGTGCGCTGATTCTTCGGCGACGCGGCGGTCGCGGGTTGCGGATTCATTGGCCTGCTTTCTCCCGAAGCACGGTGCGCACGCGCGCGATGTCGCGGCGCACTTTCCGCTTCTGGCTGGTGTTGGACAGCTGCTGGGTGGCGAGCTGCATGCGCAGCCCGAATTGCGCCTTGAGCAGCTCGTCCAGCTCCTTGTTCAGTTCAGCGCCGCTCTTGGCGCGCAGTTCGCTCGGTTTCATCGTCTACCCCAACATGCGGTGAACCATCACGGTCCGGATCGGCAGCTTCGCTGCCGCGAGCGCAAAGGCTTCGCGCGCCAGCGCCTCGCCGACGCCGTCCATCTCGTAGATGATCTTGCCCGGCTGGATTTCGGCCACGAAGTATTCCGGGTTCCCCTTGCCATTGCCCATGCGGACCTCGGCCGGCTTGTGCGACACCGGCTTATCGGGGAAAACGCGGATCCAGATGCGGCCGCCGCGCTTGATGTGGCGCGACAGCGCGCGGCGCGCCGCCTCGATCTGACGCGCCGTGAGCCGGCCGCGTCCGATCGCTTTCAGACCGTATTCGCCGAACGACACGCGCGCGCCGCGCGTGGCGACCCCGGTGTTGCGGCCCTTCTGCTGCTTGCGATACTTGGTGCGTGCCGGTTGCAGCATGCCTTACTCCTTGTTCTCCGCCGGACCTTCGGTTGCCGGGGCGGCAGGCGCGTCGGTGTCCTTGACCACTTTCTTCACTCGCTTGACCACAGTCTTGGGCCTTTCGCCCTCCGGCTTGGCAGCGCGCGCCGGCGCCGCCTTCTTCTCGCCCTCTGCCTTGTCGCGCCCGGCGCCGCGCTTGGCGCCCGGCCTGGGCGCGGGCTTCTTCGCCCGGCGCGGTTCGCTCGGCACCTCGGCTGCCGGCAGGGTCGCCGCTGGTGCGCCGGCGGCCAGTGCGGCGGCCTCGCTCTTCGGCATCACTTCGCCCTTGTATACCCAGACCTTGATCCCGATGACGCCGTACGTCGTCTTCGCCTCGCCCATGCCGTAGTCGATATCGGCGCGCAGCGTATGCAGCGGCACCCGCCCCTCGCGGTACCACTCGGTGCGCGCAATTTCGATCCCGTTGAGGCGCCCGGCGCTCATGATCTTGATGCCTTGCGCGCCCAGGCGCATGGCGTTCTGCATCGCCCGCTTCATGGCGCGGCGGAACATGATCCGTTTTTCCAGCTGCTGCGCGATCGAGTCCGCGATGAGTTGCGCATCAATTTCCGGCTTGCGGATTTCCTCGATGTTCACGTGCACCTGGTTGACGCCCATGATGCGGCGCAGTTCGGCCTTGAGCGCCTCGATCTCCTCGCCCTTCTTGCCGATCACCACCCCCGGCCGCGCCGAGTAGATCGTGATGCGCGCGTCCTTCGCCGGGCGCTCGATCAGCACGCGCCCGACCGAGGCGTGCGCCAGCTTGCGCTTGAGAAAATCGCGCACCTTGAGGTCTTCCGCCAACATCGGCGCGAAGTTGCGGTTGTTGGCGTACCAGCGCGAGCTCCAGTTGCGGTTGACCGCGAGCCTGAAGCCGATCGGATTGATCTTTTGGCCCATGCGTCCCTTTCAGTCGCCTACGGTGACGTAAATATGGCAGGTATGCTTGGTGACGCGCGTGCCGCGCCCCTTGGCGCGGGCATGGAAGCGCTTCAGGATCGCGCCGCGCTCGACGTGGACGCGCTTGACCTTGAGCGTGTCGATATCGGCGCCGTCGTTGTGCTCGGCATTGGCGATCGCCGACTGCAGCAGCTTCTTCATCAGGCCCGCGCCCTTTTTCGGCGTGAAGGCGAGGATGTTGAGCGCCATGTCCACGGGTTTGCCGCGGATCAGGTCGGCGACCAGCCGGCCCTTCTGCGCCGACAGCCGCACGCCGCGAAGCGATGCATTGGTTTCCATGCCGGCTCCTTACTTCTTCGCCGCCGCAGCGGGGGCGGGTGCGGGGGCCGCCGCGCCCGGCGCCGCCACCGGCGCCCGGCCGACTGCCTGTTCGGTCTTCTTCCCGGCCGCCGAGTGACTCTTGAAGATCCGCGTCTGCGCAAACTCGCCCAGCTTGTGGCCGACCATGTTCTCGGTCACGTACACCGGGATATGCTGCTTGCCGTTGTGCACCGCGATCGTCAGGCCGACGAAATCGGGCACGATGGTCGAGCGCCGCGACCAGGTCTTGATCGGGCGCTTGTCGCTGGTGCCGCGCGCCGTATCGACCTTTTTCGTCAGATGGTGGTCCACGAAGGGACCTTTCTTGATTGAACGAGCCATGTCTCAGCCTTTCGTCAGGCGCGGCGCCGGTCGCGCACGATCATGACCTGCGTGCGCTTGTTGCGTCGAGTCTTGAATCCCTTGCTCTTCACGCCCCACGGCGACTGCGGCGGACCCGCAGCGGCCGTGCGGCCTTCGCCACCACCGTGCGGGTGGTCGATCGGGTTCATCGCCACGCCGCGCACGGTGGGACGCACGCCGCGCCAGCGCATGCGACCGGCCTTGCCGACCGATTCCAGGTTGTGCTCCTCGTTGCCGACTTCGCCGATCGTGGCGCGGCAATCGACGTGCACCTTGCGGATTTCGCCCGAGCGCAGGCGCAACTGGGCATACGAGCCTTCACGCGCCAGCAATTGGGCGCCGCCACCGGCCGAGCGCGCCAGCTGCGCGCCCTTGCCAGGCAGCATCTCGATGCAGTGCACGGTGGTCCCGACCGGGATGTTCCTGAGCGGCAGGGTATTGCCGGCCTTGATCGGGGCCTCGGAGCCGGACTGCAGCGCGCTGCCCGCTACAATTCCCTTCGGCGCGATGATGTAACGCCGCTCGCCGTCGGCATACAGCAGCAGCGCCAGATTGGCGCTGCGGTTCGGATCATATTCCAGACGCTCGACCTTGGCCGCTATGCCGTCCTTGTCGCGGCGAAAATCGATCACTCGATAGTGCTGCTTGTGGCCGCCACCCTGGTGCCGCATGGTGATGCGGCCGTGGTTGTTGCGCCCGCTGGTTTTCGACTTCTTCGCGGTGAGCGGCCAGTACGGCTCGCCCTTGTGCAATTCGGGCGTCACGACCTTGATCAGGCTGCGGCGGCCGGGCGAGGTGGGTTTGACTTTGACCAGCGCCATGGCTTACTCCGTGGCCGCGAAATTGATTTCGTGGCCCGCGGCGAGGCGCACGTACGCTTTTTTCCAGTTGCGGCGCCGGCCGCTGAAGCGTCCGAAGCGCCGCATCTTGCCCTTCACGTTCGCCACGGTCACCGATTCGACCTTGGTCTTGAAGAGCAGCTCGACCGCCGCCTTGATTTCCGGCTTGGTCGCACCATCGAGGACGCGAAACACGTACTGGCGGTCCCGGTCCGCGACGCGCGTGCTCTTCTCCGAAACCACCGGGGCCAGGACAAGATTCATGAGCCGCGCCGCCGGAAATTGTCTGACTGCGCTCACTTGAACATCTCCTCGAGCTGGGCGACCGCCTTCTTCGTCAGCAGAACCGCCGGATGGCGCACCAGCGCCACCGGATTGGCATGCCGCGCCGCGATCACTTCCACGTGGGTCAGGTTGCGCGACGACAGCGCCAGATTCCGGTCGACCTCGTCGGTGATCACGAGCACGCCTTCCAGGCCGAGCGCCTTGACCTTCTGCGCCAGCAAGCGCGTCTTCGGCGCCTCGAGCCTGAACTCGTCGACCACGCGGATGCGGTCCTCGCGCGCAAGCTGCGACAGGATCGACGCCATTCCGGCGCGGAACATCTTGCGGTTGACCTTGTGCGAAAAATTCTCGTCGGGCGAGTTCGGGAAGATCTTGCCGCCGCCGCGCCACAGCGGGCTTGAGGTCATGCCCGCGCGCGCCCGCCCGGTGCCCTTCTGGCGCCAGGGCTTGCGCGTCGAGTGGCGCACCGCGCCGCGATCTTTCTGGGCGCGCGTGCCCTGGCGCGCATTGGCCTGGTAGGCGACCACGATCTGGTGCACCAGCGCCTCGTTGTAGTCGCGCCCGAACAGCGCATCCGGAGCGCTGAACGTGCCGTTCGTGCCCTGGGTATCGATCAGTTTGAGTTCCATGCGGTGGCTCCTCAGCTCTTGACCGCCGGAGACACGATCACGTCGCGCCCGTTCGATCCGGGCACCGAGCCCCTGACCAGCAGCAGCTGACGGTCGGCGTCCACGCGCACCACCACCAGGTTCTGCACCGTGCGGCGGACGTTGCCGAGCTGGCCCGGCATGCGCTTGCCGGGAAACACGCGGCCCGGGCTCTGACGCTGTCCGGTCGAGCCGGGCGTATTCGTCGTCACGGAATTGCCGTGCGTCGCGCGATTGGAGGAAAAATGGTGCCGCTTGATGACGCCGGAGAATCCCTTGCCGAGCGTCACGCCCTGGACATCGACTTTCTGTCCAACCTTGAAGATGTCGGCGCCGATCCGGCCGCCTACTTTCAGGCCGGCGGCCTCCGCGGTGCTGGTGCGGAACTCGCGCAGCAGGTTGCCCGCCTCGACGGCGGCTTTCGCCAGGTGCCCCGCCAGGGGCTTCGCCACCCGGGCTGCCCGGCGCTTGCCGAACGCCACCTGCACGGCGGCATAGCCGTCGCGCTCCGGGGTCTTGATCTGCGTGATCCTGTTGTCGGACACGTCGAGCACCGTCACCGGCGTGGCATCGCCGTCGTCGGTGAAGATGCGCGTCATGCCGACCTTGCGGCCGACAAGTCCTATCGTCATACGATCCTCTTTTCGTTGACCCGGAAACTGCCGCCCGGGCGCCAGCTGCAATTGGCCGGCGATCGCTGTATGGGTCCTGCTATTGAACCTTGATCTCTACATCCACGCCGGCGGGCAGGTCGAGCTTCATCAGCGCGTCCACCGTCTTGTCCGTAGGATCGATGATGTCCATCAGCCGCATGTGCGTGCGGATCTCGAGCTGGTCGCGCGACGCCTTGTCGATGTGCGGGCTGCGCAGCAGGTCGAAGCGCTGCTTGCGCGTCGGCAGCGGCACCGGTCCGCGCACCACGGCACCCGTGCGCTTCGCCGTATCGACGATTTCCAGCGCCGACTGATCGATCAGCCGGTAATCGAACGCCTTCAGGCGAATGCGAATGCGTTGGCTCTGCATTTATGCCATCTCCGTGCCCGGCAAGCTGGTGTTCACCCGGGCCCCTTACTCGATGACCTTGGCGACGACACCGGCGCCGACGGTCTTGCCGCCCTCGCGGATGGCAAAGCGCAAGCCCTGCTCCATCGCCACCG
>Ga0155955_1108_pt1 | contig 10177 bp, 10 predicted proteins | sample RifCSPlowO2_02_FD_107609 | JGI IMG/M metagenome (GOLD analysis project Ga0155955, IMG submission 107609) | Betaproteobacteria bacterium RIFCSPLOWO2_02_FULL_67_19
GGTGCTGGCGAGCCAGTTCAACAGCTTTCTGCAGCCGCTCATCATCATGATCGCGGTGCCGCTCGCGGTGATCGGCGGCGTGTTCGCGCTGTGGATGTTCCAGCCGCTGGCGGAGCTGGGCCAGCTCGCCGGAATGGAGATCACGACGCACTCGCTCAACATCTACTCGATGATCGGGCTGGTGCTGCTGATCGGCCTGGTGGCGAAGAACTCCATCCTGCTGGTCGACCTCAGCAATCAGCGCCGCTCGCAGGGCATGGGCGTTGACGAAGCGCTCGCCAACGCCTGCCCGATCCGCATGCGCCCGGTGCTGATGACCTCGCTCACGCTGATCCTTGCGCTGCTGCCGGCCTCGCTCGGCCTGGGCGCCGGCGCAGAGTCCAACGCACCGCTGGCGATCGCGGTGATCGGCGGCATGATCACCTCGACGCTGCTCACGCTCGTCGTCGTGCCGGCGGCGTACTCGCTGGTGGAAAACTGGCGTGTGCGGCGGCACGCCCGTCGCGGCGGCGGCGCGGCGCTCGAAGCGCCGCAGGCACCGAAGAAGACCGGCTAGATCAGGAACTCGATCAGGAACGGCCCGCGGCGCGCGCACGCGGCGCGGAAGGCATCGGCGAACGCTTCCAGCGTTGCCACGCGCGCGGCCTCCACGCCCATGCCTTCGGCCAGCTGCGTCCAGCGGATCTCCGGACGCGCGAGGTCGAACAGTTCGCGCGAGGCGGGACCGGGGGCCGCTCCCACCGCCTCCAGCTCGCCCTGCAGGATCGCGTAGCGCCGGTTGGCGAACACGACATTCACCACGTCCAGGTGCTCGCGCGCCTGCGTCCACAGCGACTGCAGCGAGTACATGCCGGCGCCATCGGCCTGCAGGCACACTACCTTGCGCTCCGGACAAGCGATCGCGGCGCCCGTGGCCGCAGGAAAGGCGTGGCCGATCGCGCCGCCGGTCAACTGGATCCAGTCGTGCGGCGCGGCGGCGAAGGTCGGCGCAAAAAGCGCCCGCCCCGAGGTGACGGCGTCCTCGGCGACGATCGCCTGCTCCGGCAGGAGCGCCGCAAGCGCATGGCCGAAGGCATCCGGCTTGAACGGCCCCCGCTGCAACTCGGGCACGGCGCCCGGATCCGGCATGGGCACGGCGCGCGGCGCGCCGAGTTCGTCCGCCAGCGCTTCGAGCGCCCCGACCGCGTCCTGCTCAGCACGCGCCAGCACGTGCAGGGTGCAGTCCCGTGGCCACAGGGTCGAGGGTTTTCCCGGGTAGGCGAAGAAACCGACCGGCGGCTTCGCGCCGGCGAGAATCAGGTGCTGCGTCCCCGCCAGCACCTTGAGCGCCGCGTCCACCACGTACGGAATGCGCTCAACGGGCGCACGCCCGCGGCCGCGCGCCATGCGCGGCACCTGCGTCGGGGTGCGCAGCTTTGCGCCGCTCGCGTGCGCCACGCGCTGCGCCGCACGCAATCCCGCTTCGCCGAGCGCGTCGTTCGACAGCAGGAGCATCGCGGGTTCGCCCGAGCGCAAGGCGCGCGCCGCGTCGCGAATCGCCTCCGGCGCCACCGCGGCGCGCGGCGGCGGCGCGAGCGCTGCCGCCGGCTGTGCGCCGTCGTTCCAGGCGCAGTCGGCGGGCAGCACCAGCGTGGCAATCCCGCCCGGCGGGGTGCGGGCCGCCTGCACCGCGGCCGCGGCGTCGGCCGCCACGTCCGCCGCGCTGACGCTGGTGCGCACCCAGTGCGATACCGTGCGCGCCAGCCCCTCGGTGTCCGCGGTGAGCGGCGCGTCGTGCGGTCGGTGATCGGTGGCGTGATCGCCCACGATGCTAACGATGGGCGTGAAGGCGCGGCGCGCGTTGTGAAAATTGGCGAGCCCGTTCGCCAGCCCAGGGCCGCAATGCAGCAGCGTCGCGGCCGGCTTGCGCGCCATGCGGCCGTAGCCGTCGGCGCAGCCCGCGACCACGGTTTCGGCGAGCCCCAGCACGCAGCGCAGGCCCGGCACGCGGTCGAGCGCCGAGACGAAATGCATCTCGGAAGTCCCGGGATTGGCGAAGCAGACCTCGACCTGCGCCGCGACCAGCGTCCGCGCCAGCGCTTCAGCGCCGTTCATGCGCCGATGCTAGCATGCACCCTGAAAGGAACCTGACATGGCAGCCAATCCCGAGACGCGCAGCATGGCCCTGTTTTGCGACTTCGAGAACGTCGCGCTCGGCGTGCGCGAGGCGAAATACGCGCACTTCGACATCGGCAAGGTGCTCGAGCGCCTGCTGCTCAAGGGCACGATCGTGGTGAAGAAGGCCTATTGCGACTGGGACCGCTACAAGGACTTCAAGGCGCCGATGCACGCCGCCGCGTTCGAGCTGATCGAGATCCCGCACCTGCGCCAGTCGGGCAAGAATTCGGCGGACATCCGCATGGTGGTGGACGCGCTCGACCTGTGCTACACCAAGTCGCACGTCGACACTTTCGTCATCATCAGCGGCGATTCCGATTTTTCGCCGCTCGTTTCCAAGCTGCGCGAGAACGCGAAGACCGTGATCGGCGTCGGCGTCAAGAATTCGAGCTCCGACCTGCTGATCGCCAACTGCGACGAGTTCATCTACTACGACGACCTGGTGCGCGAGGACGAGGTCAAGCGCCGTGCCGCGCGCAAGCGCCGCGAGGCGCGCCCGGCCAGCGCCGTGAAGGAGGCCGCGCCGACCGAGGACAAGAAACAGGAGGCCTTCGATCTGGTGCTCGAGACGGTGCTCGCGCTGCTCGCCGAGCGAGGCGAAGGCGAGCGCATCTGGGGTTCGATGGTGAAGCAGGCGCTCAAGCGCCGCAAACCGGGATTCAACGAGTCGTACTACGGCTTTCGCGCGTTTTCCGACCTGCTCGAGGAGGCCGAGCAGAGAAAGCTCCTCGTGCTCGAGCGCGACGAGAAATCCGGCGGCTACATCATCCGGCCCGCGGCCTGAGCCGCTCAGGGATTGAGCTGCGCATACGCGGCGTTGGCAACCTTCAGCAGGTCGTCCTTGCCGATGTCGGCGGAAGACAGCGCGTAGCCGAAGCTGCGGTCGATCCAGTAGAAAACGCCGACATTGCCTTCGCGCGCATAGCGAAAGGCGGTTTCGTTCTGCCCGCGCACGCCGGTGCGCACGTAAAGCGTGACGCGCGTGCCCTGCTTGCACTGGTACATGAACTGCGCCGTAGGCGTCATGCTGCCTGGAATGCCCTGCTCCCCCGGCAGCAACCGGCCGCCTATCAGGCTGTAGCCGACCGATTCCAGATTCGGGGCACGCACCCTGGCGCCGAGCCGCTTCGAGAGCCACGCCACCAGGTGCGTTTCCTGGTCCGCGCCGACTTCCACCGGATGCCGGACTTCGGGCGAGTAGGTGGCGTGCGCGACCGCGGCGTCGTAGGCGAGCGGCGCGAGCGCCTGCGGCGGCGCCGTGCGTTCGGCAAACACATCGTGCAACTGCCAGCCGAGCACACCGCCCAGTGCGGTCAGGGCGAAAGCGGCCGCCACGCGCAGCGCGCGCATGCGGCGCGGACGCAAAGACCGTGTCATGCGCTCCGGTACCGGCTCGTCGAGCACCGGCGCGAATGCCGCGCGCAACTGCTCGCCCTGCGAACGGTACGCCGTCAGCCGCGCGGCCTCGTCCGGGCGTGCGGCCAGAAAGCCCTCGATCTCGGCGCGCCGGGATTCGGGCAAACGGCCGTCGACAAAGGCCTGCAGATCCGCTTCGGTGATCGTAAGTGCGCTCATTTGATGACCTGCAAACGCCCCGAAGCCGGCAATCCTTCCATCAGCGCGCGCAGCTTTTCGCGCGCCCGCGACAGGCGCGACATCACCGTGCCGATCGGGATGCCGAGCGCCGTGGCGGCCTCCTCATAGCTCATGTCCTCCAGCACCACCAGCAACAGCACCTCGCGCTGTTCCACCGGCAGGCGCGCGAGCATCCGTTCCAGATCGCGCGCCTCCAGCCCCACGTCCTGGGTGGCGCGCACCGGAAGTTCCAGCGCATCGCCGTCGAGCGTCGCGTATTCGCGCCGGCTGCGCACCTGGTTGACGTGAACGTTGTGCATCACCGTGAAAAGCCACGCCCGCAGGTCGGTGCCGCGCTTCCACAGATGGAGCTTGTTGAGCGCGCGCTCGAGCGTGTCCTGCACCAGGTCGTCGGCGGCCGCGCGCTCGCCCACCAATGCGCGCGCGTACCGGCGCAGGCGCGGAATGTAGGCGACGACCTGCGCCAATTCCTTCATCGGCTGACGATTTCTCTGAGCGACCGGCCCTTGACAAACATCGAACGCAGAGGAGTTATTCCGTCCGGGTGGAGCGCATCAGCGCAGGCCGGCAACGTACTCGGCGACGGCCTTGATCTCCGGGTCGCTCATCCTGGCGGCGACGCCGCGCATCATGCCGTTGGGATCGTTGCCGCGCGCGCCGGACTTGAACGCTTTCAGCTGCGCTTCGATGTACTCGCCATACTGCCCCGCGATCCGCGGGTACTGGCTCGGAATCCCGGCGCCATCCGGGCCGTGGCAGCCCGAGCACGCGGCGACGCCGGTCGCGAGATTTCCGCCCCGGTACAGCTTCTGTCCCTGCGCCGCGAGATCCTTGCTCTTTGCCGTCTCGGGCTTGAGCTTCTGCGACGCGTAGTAGGCCGCGACGTTGCGCATGTCGTCGTCGGAGAGGTTCGCCACCATGCCGGCCATCACGGCGTTGTCGCGCTCGGCCTTCTTGCCGCCGGCCGGCTTGAAGTTCGCGAGCTGCTTGTGCAGGTACTCGGGGAACTGCCCGGCGAGCTTGGGGTTGGCCGGCAGCGGGCTGTTGCCGTCCGCGGCGTGGCAAGCGAGGCACACCTGATTCGCGATCTGCTGGCCCTTGGCCGGATCGGGCTTCGCAGCGGCGCCCTGCGCCACGGCCATCGACGGCAGGATCCAGGCGGCCGCAGCAAGCGCAAGTGCTCGAATCATGGTGCCCATCTCCCGAGAGCGGATGAAAGTCCTCAATTTTATTAGAATTTTCCCATTCCACCATGCCTACGAAGACGTTTGCGCACGCCATTTTCCTCGCCTCTGCCGGCCGCAGTGCGGAGTTCCCGCCCGAGGGCCCGCCCGAGATCGCCTTTCTGGGACGTTCGAATGTCGGCAAGTCGAGCGCCATCAACGTGCTCACTGGCCGCAAGCGCCTCGCCTTCGCCAGCAAGACGCCGGGGCGCACGCAGACCGTCAATTTCTACGGCCTGGGGGAGTTCGGCCGTCTGGTCGACCTCCCCGGTTACGGCTATGCGCGCGCGCCGCACACCGAGCGCGCCAAGTGGGAACACCTCGTGACCGGGTATCTGCTGGAACGTCAGACGCTGGCTGGCGTCGTGATCGTGATGGATGCCAGGCATCCGCTCACGCCTCAGGACGAACGCCTGCTCGAGTGGCTCGCCCCGCTTGCGGTCAGGCGAGTTGCGCTGCTCACGAAGGCGGACAAGCTCTCGCGGACCGAAGGCGCCAGAGTGCTCTCGCAGACGCGCCACGCTGTAGCCGAGGCGCTCCTTTTCTCCAGCCTCAGCCGGCAGGGCGTGGAGGAAGCGCGGGACCGCCTCGCGCAATGGCTGCTCGAAGCCCGTTCGGGCAGCCGGAAATAAAAGGCCCCCGGCAAAGGGGAAAGCAACCGGGGGCGAAACGCCTCAACTAGCGTCGAGGCACCCGCTCAGGGAGGAGAAGCGGGAGACGATCTGCATCGTCTAACGATAAGATTCGGCCAGGCGCCAAAAAGTTCCCACGGGTCCGGCAAGCCCCGGGGCCATGGCAGGCAACCCTTCTCAATCAGGACCTTATGAACCTCTACGGCAGCTTTCCCGCAGTCCGCATGCGGCGCATGCGCAGGAACGATTTCTCACGCCGGCTGATGCGCGAGCACGTGCTCACGGCCAACGATCTGATCTATCCGGTGTTCGTGCTGGAGGGAAGAAACCGCGTCGAGAAAGTGGCTTCGATGCCAGGGGTCGAGCGCATGAGCGTAGACCGCCTGCTGCCCGTCGCCGAGCAGTGCGTGAAGCACCACATCCCGGTGCTCGCCCTGTTCCCGGTGATCGAAGCGAGGCTGAAAACCCTCGACGGACGCGAGGCCTTTAATCCGAAGGGGCTCGTGCCGCGCGTCGTGGCGGCGCTGAAAAAGCGCTTTCCCGAACTCGGCGTCATGACCGACGTGGCACTCGATCCTTACACCTCGCACGGTCAGGATGGCGTGATCGACCGCACGGGCTACATCATCAACGATGTCACGCTCGACGTGCTGGAAAAGCAGGCGCTCGCGCAGGCCGAGGCCGGCGTCGACATCGTCGCGCCCTCCGACATGATGGACGGGCGCATCGGCCGCATCCGCCAGGCGCTGGAAAAGAAGGGCCATATCCACACCAAGATCATGGCGTACTCGGCGAAGTACGCCTCGGGGTTCTACGGGCCGTTTCGCGACGCGGTCGGCTCGGCGAAAAATCTCGGCAAGGCCGACAAGAAAACCTACCAGATGGACCCGGCCAATTCCGACGAGGCGCTGTGGGAAGTCGGGCTCGATCTGGCCGAAGGCGCCGACATGGTGATGGTGAAGCCGGGACTGCCGTACCTGGACGTCGTGCGGCGCGTGAAAGACGAGTTCCGCGCGCCCACTTTCGTCTACCAGGTGAGCGGCGAGTACGCGATGCTGCGCGCCGCCATCGGCAACGGCTGGCTGCCGGAATCCTGCATTCTCGAGACGCTGCTCGCATTCAAGCGCGCGGGCGCGGACGGCATCCTCACTTACTTCGCGCTGGAAGCCGCGAAGTCGCTGAAGGGCTAGCCGAAAACGAGCGTCACGCCGCAGGCGTCTTCGGCGCTGACGGCGCAGGAGCCGTCGCGCAGCGCGAGCGCGGCGAAACCCCCGCGGCGCAGTTGCGCCGCCGCCGTGGCGCGATCCTGCACGCGGATAAAGAGAGCCGCCACCAGCGGCCGTGCGCGCAGCGGCAGCCCTACGCCGTCCAGTCGATGGCCGAGTTTCCAGCGCGACACAATCGCGATCGGCGCGCTGCCCGTCTGCACCAGGAGTCCTTCCGCAATCGGCGTGGGTCTGGCGTCGAAGATTCCGGCGTAGCTTGCGGCGGTCGCGTGCGGCGCATCCGCGATCACGGCAAACGCCGCAATGGCGGTCGCGCCGACGGCGTGGCGCTGGTACTCGGGCCGCCAGACGACTTCGCGCGTGAAGTGCTGGCACAGAAACATCCGGCAGCCGGGCGTCGATGCCACCGGCAGCTGCACGATGCGAAACGCGGCGTCGTGCGTGCCGTCGGGCAACTGGACCGGGCGGGAAAAATCGAGCGGCGGATCGGTCCCGATCCCCGCAGCGCCCAGTTCCGCGTGCGCCGCGTTGGCGTCGTCGGTCGCGAGCGCCACCGCCGCCAGCCCATCGCCATGGGCGAGAAAATCGCTGAAGTACTGCAGCGCCGGATGCGGCCGCGGCACCGCCATCAGTTCGAGGTAGTCGCTGCCGAACATGATGCAGTGGTTCTGCGAACCGAGCGTGTGGTAGCCCCTTGGGGTCAGAGTAAACCCCAGGCGGCCGTAGGTTTCGCGCGCGTGCTCGAGGTCGCGGGTCAGGATAACGGCGTGATCGATGCCAAGCACGTGCCGACGCATGAAGCCATTGTAGACTTCGCACCGAGGAGGTCATTCCATGGGAGCGATCGAGCGCATCGAAACTCTGGCCGGCGAGATGACCGCATGGCGGCGGGACCTGCACCAGCATCCCGAGACCGCCTTCGAGGAGCACCGCACTTCCGACGTCGTCGCCCGGCGGCTCGAATCGTTCGGCATCGCCGTGCATCGCGGCCTGGGCAAGACCGGCGTCGTCGGGACGCTCAAGGCAGGCTCTGGCGGGCGCGCGATCGGCCTGCGTGCCGACATGGACGCGCTGCACATCCAGGAAAAGAACGGCTTCGAGCACCGCTCGGTGAACGCCGGCCGCATGCACGCCTGCGGCCACGACGGCCATACCGCGATGCTGCTGGGCGCCGCCAAGGTGCTCGCCGAAACGCGCCATTTCGACGGCACGGTGCATTTCATCTTCCAGCCGGCAGAGGAAAACGAGGGCGGCGGGCGCGCCATGGTCGCCGACGGCCTGTTCGAGAAGTTTCCCTGCGATTCGGTCTACGGCATGCACAACTACCCGGGCATCCCGGTGGGGCACTTCGAGATGCGTCCCGGGCCGATGATGGCCTCGTTCGACATCTTCGAGATCGAGCTGCAGGGGCGCGGCTCGCACGCCGCGCTGCCGCACACCGGCGTCGACCCGATCGTCGCCGGCGCGAGCCTGGTGCAGGCGCTGCAGTCGGTCGTGTCGCGCAATGTGAGTCCCGTGGATGCCGGCGTCGTGAGCGTGACGCAGTTCCATGGCGGCGACACCTGGAACGTGATCCCCGATGGCATCGTGCTGCGGGGCACGACGCGCGCCTTCCGTCCCGAGACGCAGGACCTGCTCGAGCAGCGGCTGCGCGAAATCAGCGAGAACGTCGCGCGCACCTTCGGCGCCACGGCGAAAGTGCGCTACGAGCGCCGCTATCCGCCGGTGGTCAATGCGGAACGCGAGACGGCGTTCTGCGCCGAGTTGCTGCGGGGCCTGGTGGGTGCGCAGAACGTCAACGCCAATACCGAGCCGGTGATGGGATCGGAGGATTTCGCCTTCATGCTGCAGGTGAAACCCGGCTGCTATGTCTTCATCGGCAACGGCCCCGGCGACGGCGGCTGCCTGCTGCACAACCCCCACTACGATTTCAACGACGCCATCCTGCCGCTCGGCGCGAGCTACTGGGTGCGCCTCACCGAACGCCTGTTGGGGTCAGAGTAACTTTCCGCGCGCTGCAGACTTACTCTGACCCCAATTTGTTCAAGGTTTTCAGGAAATTGTCGGCGTTCTGGTAGCCGACCACGCGCAGGCCCCGGATCTCGCGGCCCTGCGCGTCGAAGAAGATGATGCCGGGCGGGCCGAAGAGCGAAAAGCGCTTCAGCAGCAGCTTGTGCGCCTCGGTGTTCGCGGTCACGTCGGCCTGCAGCAGAAGCATCGTTTCGAACTTCGCCCGCACGCGCGGATCGCTGAAGGTGAACGCTTCCATTTCCTTGCACGACACGCACCAGTCGGCATAGAAATCGAGCATCACCGGGCGCCCCGGTGCGCGCAGCTTCTCGTCCAGCTCATCCACCGACGCGACGTGCACGAACTTGGTCGGTGCCGCCGCCGGGGCGCCTGCCTGCAGCACGCCGGCGAGCGGGCGCAGCGGATCGCGGCTGCCGGCGAGCGCGCCTACGAGCAGCGCGACGCCCGCGACGAGCGCCATGAGGCCGGCGGCCTTCGCCAGGCGTTGCGCGCCGTGCGCGTTGGCCGGCAGGGGGTCGAGCGCGCGCAGGAACATGGCCGAGCCGATCGCGAGCGCGGCCCAGGCGGTCATCACGGCCCACTCGGGCAGCACCGGCGAGACGATCCAGATCGCCACCGCGAGCAGCAGCACGCCGAAAAATCGTTTCACGCTGTTCATCCAGACGCCGCTCCTGGGCATCAGCGCGCCTTCCGAGACGCCGACCGCGAGGAGCGGCAGACCCATGCCGAGCGCCATGGCGAAAAGCGCCGCGCCGCCGAGCAGCACATCGCGTGTCTGGCTGATGTAGAGCAGGGCGCCCGCGAGCGGTGCCGCCACGCAGGGGCTCACGATCACCGCCGAGAGCACCCCCATCACCGCGACCGAAACGAGCTTGCCGCCTTCGAGCTTGCCGTGCGCCGCGTGCAGGCGGTGATGCAGGAAGGACGGCAACTGGATCTCGTAAAAACCGAACATCGCCAGCGCAAGCCCCACGAACACCAGCGCGAACACGCCCAGCACCCAGGCGTTCTGCAGCGCCGCTGAAATGAGCGAACCCGAATACGCTGCCGCCACGCCCGCGGCCGCATAGGCGACCGCCATCCCCAGCACGTAAGCAATCGACAGGATCAGCGCGCGCAGCTTGCCGAGGCTCTTGCCCTCGCCGATGATGATTCCGGAAAGGATTGGCACCATCGGCAGCACGCAGGGCGTGAAGGCGAGCAACACGCCGAAACCCAGGAAGCTCGCCAGCACCAGCCAGAAGCTGCCCGACTGGAACATCGCCGCCACGTCCAGATCGCTCGCCGAGAGCGAAACGCGCGGCTGCGGATC
>Ga0155955_1041_pt2 | contig 9913 bp, 10 predicted proteins | sample RifCSPlowO2_02_FD_107609 | JGI IMG/M metagenome (GOLD analysis project Ga0155955, IMG submission 107609) | Betaproteobacteria bacterium RIFCSPLOWO2_02_FULL_67_19
GTGCTGCCGCTGGTGATGCTGGGCGCGTTCGTGATCGGTCTGGGCTACGGACCCTCGACTCCGGCCAGTTCGCAGATCCTGGTGCGCGCCTCGCCGCCCTCGAGCATTGCGCTCACCTTTTCGATCAAGCAGACCGGCGTTCCGCTCGGCGGCGCCATCGCCGGCGTGGCCGTGCCCGCACTCGTCCTGGCAGCGGGCTGGCGCAGCACCGCGATCGTGATCGGCCTGGCTTGCCTCGCGCTGGCACTCGCGATCGAACCCTGGCGCGGCCGTTACGATCGCGGCCTCGACGCGCGGGCGCCGCTGTCGCTGGCAGCGGCGGCCGCACCGGTGTTGCTGGTGCTGCGCGCGCCGAACTTGCGGCAGATGGCGCTCACCTCGTTCGTCTACGGCGGCGTGCAGATCACGCTCGTCACGTACCTGGTGACGTTCCTGACCGAGAGCTTCGCCCTGACGCTGGTGCTCGCGGGCCTGGTGATGTCGGTCTCGCAGGTCGCCAGCGTGGCCGGGCGCGTGCTTTGGGGCGTGCTGGCAGACCGCGTGCTCGCGCGCCGCACGATGCTCGCACTGCTCGGGTTCGGGATGGGCGCTTCCGCCTTGGCAACGCTCGCGGCGTCTGCCCTCTGGCCGTCTTGGCTGCTATTCCTGTTTGCCGCGGTCTTCGGCGCGACCGCGGTGGGATGGAACGGCGTCTATCTGGCCGAGGTGGCGCGCCTAGCACCGGCGGGGAAGATCAGCGAAGCTACCGGCGGCTGCCTGTTCTTCACCTTTCTCGGCGTCGTCGTCACGCCGCCGGCGTTCAACGGGGTTCTCGCGCTGTCGGCGAGCTATCCGCTGGCCTACGCGGCGTTCGGCGTGCCGGCGCTTGCCGTCGGCACCTGGCTGCTCGCGGCGCGGCCCGCGGCGACGCGCTGAAGCCGCGCCCCGCGGGCATAGAATCGCATCATGCGTGATGTGATCGTGCTGCACGGCCTGTGGGTGCCGGGGCTGGTCATGTCGCCGCTCGCGGCACGCCTCGCCCTCGAAGGATTTCGCTGCCACCTGTTTCGCTACGCGGGTCGGGGCCATCCCCTGGAAGCGAACGCCGAGCGCCTGCTGCGCTTTGCGCGTGAGCGCGGCCCGGCGCATTTCGTCGGCCACAGCCTGGGAGGCCTGGTGATCCTTGAAGCACTTGCCGCGACGCCGGCAGTGGCGGTGGGAAACGTGGTCCTGCTGGGAACCCCGGCGCGCGGCAGCTTCGCCGGGCGGCGTTTCGCCGGACACCGCTTCGGCCGCTGGCTCCTGGGCCGCAGCGAGTCGCTCTGGCGCGAGCGCAGCGCCATTTGTTGGACGCGCACCGAGCCGCTCGGCGTGATTGCGGGGACGATGCCACTGGGTCTCGGGCGGGCGCTCGGGCGCCTGCCCGGCAGCAACGACGGCGTCGTGTGCGTCGAGGAAACCGAGGTCGAAGGGATGCGCGATCGCGTCATTCTGTCCGTCAGCCACAGCGCGATGATTGTTTCTGCACGCGTCGCCGCGCAGACCGCGGCGTTCCTGCGCGACGCGAGGTTCCGGCACGATGCGGCGTAGTCTCGCGGCGCTGTTGGCATCGCTTTCGCTGACCGGCTGCGAGACGCTGTCGTATTACGCGCAGGCGGTCGGTGGGCACTTCGAGCTGACGGCGAGCGCGCGTCCGGTCAGCGAGTGGCTGTCCGACGCGCAAACGCCCCCGGCGCTGCGCGAGCAGCTGGCGCTGGCGCAGCGTTTGCGCGCTTTTGCCGCCAGCGATCTCGGGCTGCCGGACAACGGCAGCTATCGCCGCTTTGCCGGTCTGACGCGGCCTTTCGCGGTCTGGAATGTGTTTGCCGCGCGCGAGTTCTCCCTCGAGCCCGAGCAATCGTGCTTCCCGGTGGCCGGTTGCGTGGCCTATCGCGGTTTCTTCGCGCACACCGACGCCGCAGCCCACGCCGCGGGTCTGCAGCGCCAGGGATTCGACACCGCCGTGCTCGGGGTTCCGGCCTACTCGACGCTGGGGGTGTTCGACGATCCGCTGCTCTCCACCTTCATCGCCTGGCCTGAAGCCGACCTGGCACGCCTGCTGTTTCACGAGCTGGCGCACCAGCTCGTGTACGTGAAGGGCGACTCGACCTTCAATGAATCATTTGCGGTCGCGGTCGAGCGCGAGGGCGTGCGCCGCTGGCTGGTTGCCGGTGGCCGCGACGCCGAGCTGCGCCGCCATTTGGAGTCGCGACAACGGGCGCAGGTATTCGCGCAGCTGCTGGGGGCGACGCGCGCGCAGCTGGCGAGCCTGTACGCATCGAAGGTTGAGCCGGAGGCGATGCGCGAGCGCAAGCACGCGGCACTCGCGGTACTCGCCGCCCACCCGATATATCAGCGCCACGCCAGCCGCCTGGGGACCATGCCGAACAACGCCTTGCTCGCTTCGCACGCGGTCTATTCCCGGCGCGTGCCCGCTTTCGAGCGGATGCTTGCGGCGTTCGGCGGCGACCTGGAGAAGTTCTACGCCGAGGTGCGGGCCCTGGCCGCGCTCGACAAGCCGGAGCGCGATCGCCGGCTGAGCGGCTACGAAACCGGGATGTCGACGACCTTGCGGTAGGCCGCGCGCTCGAGCAGGCGCGCGAACCACGCCTCGAGGTGCGGATGCCGCGGCCGCTCGATCGGCAGGCGCATCCACAGATGAACATGGCAGCCGATGGGGATGTCGCCCATGGTGAAGGCGTCACCGGCTACGTATTGGCGCCCGGCCAGCGCCGCGTCGAGGTGTCCGAGCAGCGCCGCCGATTTAGCGCGGCCCTCTTCGATCGCGCGCGGGTCGCGCTGTTCGGCCGCAGTGCGGATCAGTCCCCAGAACACGGGCCGAAATGCGGCCTGGAAGGTGAACGCCCAGTCCATCCAGCGATCGGCATCGGCGCGCTGCTTGAGGTCGAGCGGCCAGAGCTTGCCGGCGCCGTGCTTCGCCGTCAGGTAGCGCACGATGGCGTGCGATTCCCACAGCACGAAGCCGTGATCCTCGATCGTCGGCACGAGTCCGTTCGGATTCAGCCTGCGGTACTCGGGTGTGTCGACGATGCCGTATTGCAGCCCGGCATCGATGCGCTGGTAACGCAGCCCGAGCTCCTCGAGGCACCAGAGCGCCTTCTTGACGTTGACCGAATTGGTGCGGCCCCAGATCTTCAGCATCCGGCCGCCTTCAGAATCCGACCGCCTGTCCGTCGCGCCGCGGGTCGCTGGCCGCGAAATAGCCGCCGTCCAGTTTCCAGATGAGCTGCGCGCTGCCGAACTGGTTGTAGTCGTCGACGGTCACGATCCTGTGGCCGCGGCGTTGCAGCTCAGCGAGCGAGGCGGGCGGGAAACCGCCCTCGACGCTCACTTCGATGCCCTGCACGAGCCGGAATCGCGGCCCGTCGCAGGCGGTCTGGGGATTCTGGCCGTAGTCCGCGATGCGCACCATGACCTGCGCATGGCCCTGCGGCTGCATCGACCCCCCCATGACGCCGAAACTCATCACCGGCTGGCCGTTGCGCGTGACGAATCCCGGGATGATCGTCTGGAAGGGCCGCTTGCGCGGCCCGACGCAGTTCGGATGGCCCGGGCGCACGACAAACGTGCCGCCGCGGTTCTGCAGCGAAATCCCCGTCCCGGGAACGACGACGCCGGAGCCGAACCCCATGTAGTTCGACTGGATGTACGAAATCATCATGCCTGAGGCGTCGGCGGCGGTGAGGTACACGGTGCCGCCCTGCGGCGGCGTGCCGTGGCCGAAATCCTGCGCGCGCTTCAGATCGATGAGCTGCGCGCGCTGCTTCAGGTAGCCTGGATCGAGCAGCTGCTGCGGCCGGATGTCCATGTGATCGAGATCGGCGACGAAGCGCCGCGCGTCCGCGAAGGCGAGCTTCTGCGCCTCGATCTGCAGGTGCAGGCTGTCGGTGCCATCGACCGCATGGCTCGCCATCTCGAAGTGCTGCAGGATGCCGAGCGCGATCAGCGCCACGATGCCCTGGCCGTTGGGCGGCAGCTCGTGCAGCGTATAGCCACGGTAGTCCATGCTCAACGGTGCGGTCCAGTCGGAGGCGTGCGCGGCAAGATCCGCGGCCGTCATGACGCCGCCATGCTGTCTTGCGTGCGCGGCGATCCGCTCGGCCAGCTCGCCGCGATAGAACGCCTCGCCCCGGGTGGCCGCGATTTTCTCCAGCGTCGCGGCGTGCTCGGGAAAGCGGAACCGCTCGCCGGGCAGCGGCGCGCGTCCCTGCGGCATGAACGCCTGCGCGAAACCGGGCTGCTCGCGCAGTTCCGCAATCTGCTTGGCCCATTGTCCGGCGATCGTGGGCGATACGAGAAAGCCGTCGCGGCCATAGCGGATCGCCGGCCCGAACAGCTGCTCGAACGGCAGCTTGCCGAAGCGCTCCGAGAGCATGCGCCAGGCGGACACGCAGCCCGGCACGGTGACCGTGTTCCAGCCGCGCGCCGGCATCGCGGTGCGGCCGGAGAAGAAATCCGTGCTCCATCCGGCCGGTGCGCGTCCCGAGGCGTTCAGGCCGTGGAGCTGCTTGCCGTCCCACAGGATCGCAAAGGCATCCGAGCCGATGCCGTTCGATACCGGCTCCACGAGCGTGAGGGTGATCGCCGTGGCGAGGATTGCGTCGACCGCGTTGCCGCCAGCCGCGAGCATCTGCAGGCCGGCTTGGGCAGCCAGCGGTTGCGACGTGGCGACCACGTTCTGCGCCAGCAGCGGCTTGCGCGGCCAGGAGTAAGGCAATGCCCAGGAGAATGCCGTCATGATCCCGTCGTCAGGCGCTTGCGTGTTCAAGATCGAGCACCACCCGGCCGAGGACCTTGCCGGCCTTGAGCTCCTCGAGGATGGCGTTGACCTCGTCCGCCGGCCGCGTGCTCAGCGGTGTGGGTTTGAGTTTGCCTTTTTTCGCCAGCGCGACCACGGCCTTGAGTTCCCGCAGATTGCCGACGTAGGAGCCCATCACCGCAACCGCACGCTGCGCGATCGGCGGCATCGGCAGCGTGATCTCGCCACCGAACAGGCCGCAGAGGATGTAGCGGCCGCCTTTCCTCAGCGCGGGATAGGCGACGGCGTGGGTGGCCGGCATGCCGACGAAATCGATCGCCGCGGCGAGATAGCCTCCCGCCAGCTGTTGCAGCGTCTGCCCGGCGCCCGCCGCGCGCGTATCAAGCACTTTCCGTGCGCCGAGTCGCTTGGCCGCGGCGAGTTTGGTTTCGTCCACGTCGCAGGCGATCACGTTGCGGATGCCCAGCGCCTTCAGGATCGACACCGCCACCAATCCAAGGCCGCCGCATCCCAGCACCGCCACCCAATCGCGGGGATTCAACTTCGGCAGCTTGTCGATCGCGCTGTAGGCCGTGAGTCCCGAACACGCCAGCGTCGAGGCAAAAGCGTCATCGATGCCGCGCGTGTCGATCAAATAGCGCGGGTGCGGCACGAGCAGGTGCGTCGAGTAGGCGCCCGGCCGCATCACGCCGACGAAGCGCTGGTTGAGGCAATAATTGTCGAGCCCGTCCCTGCATACCGGGCACTTGCCGCAGCCGATCCAGGGAAAGACGAGCCGTTTCTGGCCGACCTTCGCGCCGGCGGCGCGCGGTCCCACGGCCGCGACGATGCCGAAGGGCTCGTGCCCCATGGTGAAGGGCGGCACGCAGCCGCGATCCCTGACGTAGAAACGCTTGCCGCCGCCGAGGTCGAAATAGCCGTCCCAGATGTGCAGGTCGGAATGGCACACGCCCGAACGGGTGACGCGCACCAGAACTTCCGTGCCCGCGGGCCTGGGCGTTTCCCTGACGACCTTCTGCAGCGGTTTGCCGTGTTCGATGACGTCGTAGCTGATCATGTTTTCGCGGTCTCTCTCAATGCCTGGTCGATGTCCCAGAGGATGTCGTCGAGCGATTCGATGCCAACCGACATGCGGACCATGTCCGGGGTGACGCCCGCCTTCAACTGATCGTCCGCGCTCATCTGCCGGTGTGTGGTCGAAGCCGGGTGGATGATGAGGGTCTTGGCATCGCCGATGTTGGCGAGGTGGCTCATGAACTGCGCCGCCTCGATGAAGCGCTCGCCGGCCTCGGCTCCGCCCTGGACGCCGAAGTTGAGCAGGCCCGAGGCGCCTTTCGGCAGGTACTTCTGCGCCAGCGCGTGGTGCTTGCTGTCCGGCAGCCCCGGATAATTCACGAATGTCACGCGCGGGTCGTCCTTGAGGAACTTGGCCACCGCGAGTGCGTTGGCGCAGTGGCGGTCCATGCGAATCGGCAGCGTTTCCAGACCCTGCAGCAGGAGCCAGGCATTGATCGGCGAAAGGGCGGGCCCGAAGGTGCGCATGGTTTCCATGCGGGCCTTCATGGTGAAGCCGAAATCGCCGAAGGTTTCGTGGAAGATCACGCCGTGATAGCCGGGCGACGGGGTCGTGAACTCGGGGAACTTGCCGTTGCCCCAATCGAAGCGGCCCGATTCGACCATCACGCCGCCCATGGTGGTGCCGTGGCCGCCGATGTACTTGGTGGCCGAATGCACCACGATGTCGGCGCCCCAGTCGAGCGGGCGGCACAGATACGGCGAGGGTACGGTGTTGTCGAGCACGAGCGGCAAGCCCGCCTCGTGCGCGATCGCCGCCAGCGCCTCGATGTCGACGATGTTGATGAGCGGATTGCCGAGCGTCTCGGCGTAGAGCAGCTTGGTGTTCGGCCGGATCGCGCGCCGGAAATTTTCCGGGTCATCAGGGCCGACAAACGTCGTCTCGACGCCGAGCTTGACGAGGTTCACGCCGAGCAGCGTGTGCGTGCCGCCGTAGAGCGTGGAGGCGGAGACGATGTGGTCACCGCTGCGCACCAGCGTGAGCAGGGCTGTCGCCTCCGCCGCCTGCCCGGTGGCGCAGGCGAGCGCCGCGCGACCATTCTCGAGCGCCGCCATGCGCTCCTCGAACACCGCCACGGTGGGGTTCGAGATGCGCGAGTAGACGTTGCCGAAGGTCTGCAGGTTGAAGAGGCTCGCCGCGTGCTCCGCCGAATCGAACACGAACGAGGTGGTCTGATAGATCGGCGCGGCGCGCGCTCCCGTGGCCGGATCGGGAATCTGCCCGGCATGCAGGCACAGCGTTTCGATGCCGAACTTGCGATCGGGCACGGGCCGGCCTCAGCGTTTCCTGCGTGCGCGCCGGGCGCGGTACGGCGTCCCGGTCTGTTCCAGCGCCTGCCGGAACGGGGATCGGATGGATAAGGTGCCGTCGATCACTTGACCGTCCTGCAGATCCTCAGAAAAGAGCGTCTGCGCGCCGGCTGCGAGCGCGGCGGCGACGATCTGGCTGTCGTAGAACGCGTAGCGATATCGATCCATCAAGCGAAGGGCATCGCTGATGATCGCTGGCGTGACGGTGATCACCTGGCAGCTATCGGAGATGCTCGAAATGCGAGCGCGCGCCTCGGACGCGGTGAATCCAAGGCGCCGCATGAGCACATTGGCGAGCTCGGACAGGACCTGAGTGCTGACGATTGCGTCGTCCGATTCGACCAGCGCGCGCGCGGCCTTGCGCTTGCGCGGTTCGTTTTCGGCAAACGAATACACGAGAACGTTGGTATCGAGAAAGAACGGCGCCATACGGCGTCAACGGCGCGCGTTGGCATCCTCGCGGTCGAACTTGAATCCCCGCAGGTCGACGAGCTTGTCGCCCCAGGCGATCGGCTTCTTGCGCCGGGTCAAGCGCTGGAACTCGCTCTCCGCGACCAGCCGCGCGACCGGCTTGCCGCGCCGCGTTACGACAACCACCGCGCCGCGCTCCGCGGACTGAATGATCTCGGAGAAATGATCCTTGGCTTCTGCGATCGATACCTGCTTTTCCATGACGCGCCCGGAGATGGCCATTGAGATGGCCATGGTAACGCATTCGTGAGGCAACAAAGGCGAAAAGGGAGGTACCAACTTGGTGCGCGCAGCGTCGAAGCTCGCCTAGTAAGTCAGCCAGCGCGGGCGTTTGGCCGAAATCACCGAGGTGTTGACGCCAACCCAGTTCAGGCCGCCGAACAGGCGCCCGTGCTCGATCTTGACGCAGCGGTTCATAACCGAGTCCAGTCCGGCGGCACGTGCCCTGGCGTCCGCCGCTTCGTTCATGACGCCGATCTGCTGCCAGAGCACCTTGGCGCCGATCGCGATCGCATCCTCCGCGATGGGCGGCACGTCCTCCGTCCTGCGAAACACGTCCACGATGCCGACGCGATCCGGGATCTCCCGCAGGCTTGCGTAGCAGCGCTCGCCGAGCACTTCCCGGCCCGCATAGCGTGGATTCACGGGAATGATGCGGTAGCCGTGCTCCCGCAGGTATTTCGCGGCGAAGTTGCTCGGCCGGTGCCAATCTGCCGAAAGACCCACGACCGCGATGACCCGGTTCTCGCTCAGGATGCGGCGCAGGGTGTTGATGTCATCCATGGCGTCTGAATATACCTCAGGCGGGTGCTGCAGGCCGGTCCTATAATCCGCGCCCATGAACGCGCCACATCCGCAGGTCCTGCAGCTGCTCGAGCGGGCGGCGAAGTCGCTGCTGCCGCTCTACCATACGGTATCGCCGCACCTCGCGCGGCGCCTGTATCGCGATACGCGTTCCGTGCTGGCCCCACCGCCTCCCGAAGTGTCCGGGACGCGACTGCTCGTGGTGGCGAATTCCATTGCGCTGCGCGCCTATCGCCCGCTTGGAACGCCGGCTGATGAAGCGCTGCCGGCGCTGGTGTACTTCCATGGCGGCGGCTGGGTGATCGGCGACCTCGACACGCACGACGTGCTCTGCCGGCAGCTGGCGAACGGCGCGCGCTGCGCGGTGTTCGCCGTCGATTACCGGCTGGCGCCCGAGCACGCGTTTCCGGCGGCAGTCGAGGACTGCATTGCGGCGACGCGCTGGATCGCGACGCAGGCCCGCGCGCTCAACGTCGATCCGGCTCGCATCGCCGTCGGCGGCGACAGCGCCGGCGGCAATCTCGCGACGGTGGTCGCGCTGGATGCACGCGACAACGCAGGCCCTGCGTTGCGCTTCCAGCTGCTCATCTATCCGGCGACCGATCAGCGCTGCGGCTTCGCGTCCCACCAGCGCAACGGCGACGGCTATCTCCTGACGCGCCACTCAATCGCGTATTTCCGCGGCCACTACCTGCCGCGCTCGGACGACTGGCTCGACTGGCGCGCGTCGCCGCTGCTCGCGCCGCGCCTTGCCGGGCTGCCGCCGGCGTTCGTGCTCACGGCCGGCTTCGATCCGCTGCTGGACGAAGGCCGTGCGTACGCCGAGCGCCTGGCGAAGGAAGACGTCGAAGTGGCGTACCGGGAGTATTCGGACATGGTTCACGGTTTCATCCTCTTCGGTGGCGCGCTGCAGACCGCAAACGCCGCGGTGGACGAATGCTGCACGCGCCTGCGCGGCGCGTTCGAGGCGGCGGCATGAGCGCCACGCCGGCATTGCGCCACGGCGGCAGGATCCTCGCCGATGCGCTCGCCGCGCACGGCGTGAGACTTGCCTTCGGGGTCCCGGGCGAGAGCTTTCTTCCCGTGCTGGATGGATTGCACGACGTGCGCGAGCGCCTGCGCTTCATCATCTGCCGGCAGGAGGGCGGCGCCTCCTACATGGCGGATGCCCATGCCAAGCTCACCGGAGAGCCCGGGGTGCTGTTCGTGACCCGCGGCCCGGGCGCCACCAACGGCTCGGTGGGCGTGCACACGGCGATGCAGGACTCCTCGCCGATGGTGATCCTTGTCGGCCAGGTGGGCACCGACATGGCCGAGCGCGAGGCGTTCCAGGAAATCGATTTTCGCCGCATGTATGGGCCGCTCACCAAGTGGGTGGGCCAGATCGATCGCGTCGAACGCATCCCGGAATATGTCAGCCACGCCTTCCACACTGCGATGGCCGGACGCCCCGGG
>Ga0155955_1009_pt2 | contig 9827 bp, 15 predicted proteins | sample RifCSPlowO2_02_FD_107609 | JGI IMG/M metagenome (GOLD analysis project Ga0155955, IMG submission 107609) | Betaproteobacteria bacterium RIFCSPLOWO2_02_FULL_67_19
CGCAATCGGTCAGCGTGTGCACCGCACCCTATCCGGGTTTCGCCACCGACATGCAGGCGCAGTTCATGGCGCTGGATGCGGTGGCGCGCGGCACCGCGGTGATCACGGAGACGATCTTCGAGAACCGCTTCATGCATGCGTTCGAATTGCAGCGGCTCGGCGCCGACATCGCGATCCAGGGCAATACCGCGGTGGTGAAGGGCGTCGAGCGGCTGCAGGGCGCGCGGGTGATGGCGACCGACCTGCGGGCCTCGGCGAGCCTGGTCATCGCCGGGCTGGTGGCGCGGGGTGAAACGCTGGTCGACCGCATCTACCATCTCGACCGCGGCTACGAGTCGCTGGAGGCGAAGCTCGCGGCGCTCGGCGCGCGCGTCGAGCGGGTAAACTGAGCAATCACGGCGCGCTGCGTCGGCGCGCCACGACCGGGAACTTCTGAGTTGGCTGGCATCAGCATCGCACTGTCCAAGGGACGCATCCTCGCAGAGGCGGCGCCGCTGCTCGCGCGCGTCGGCCTGGCGCCGCGCGAGGATCCGGAGCGCTCGCGCAAGCTCGTGGTCGCCACGGCGCGCCGCGACGTGCGCCTGATCGTGGTGCGGGCCTCGGATGCGCCGACCTACGTGCAGTACGGTGCTGCCGATCTCGGCATCGCGGGACTCGACGTGCTCGCCGAGCACGGCGGCGCCGGCCTGTACCAGCCGCTCGATCTCGGCATCGCCGCCTGCCGCATGATGGTCGCGGTGCGCCGCGGTTTCGACTACGCCCGTGCCGTGCGCCAGGGCGCGCGCCTGCGCGTCGCCACCAAGTACGTGCACGTGACGCGCGCCCATTTCGCCGCCAAGGGCGTGCACGTCGACCTCATCCGGCTCTACGGCTCGATGGAGCTCGCGCCGCTCGTCGGCCTGGCCGACGCGATCGTGGATCTGGTGTCGAGCGGGCAGACGCTGCGCGCCAACAACCTCGTCGCGATCGAGGAAATCATGCCCGTGTCGGCGCGGCTCATCGTCAACCCGGCGGCGCTCAAGACCAAGCGCGCGCGGCTGCAGCCGCTGATCGAGGCCTTCGCCGGGGCCGTGCGGTGAAGCTGCGGCGGCTGTCGACGCGCGAGCCCGGTTTCGACGCCCTGCTGGCGGCGCTGACGCGCTACGAGGCGGCGCAGAACGAAGCCGTCGAGTCCGCAGTGCGCGCGATCGTCGCGGAGGTGCGCAGACGCGGCGATGCGGCGGTGCTCGAGTACACGCGACGCTTCGACAGCATCGGGGCGCGCTCGCTCGCGGAGCTGGAGGTGCCGCGGGGCGCGCTCGAAGCCGCGCGCGCCGCGCTGCCTGCGGCGCAGGCCGCCGCGCTCAAAGAGGCGGCAGCGCGTGTCCGCCGCTTCCACGAGCGCCAGCTGGCGCAATCCTGGGATTACGCCGAGGACGACGGCACGACCCTCGGGCAGCGTGTGACGCCGCTCGAGCGCGTCGGGCTGTACGTGCCGGGCGGCAAGGCGGCGTACCCCTCGTCGGTGCTGATGAATGCCATCCCGGCCAAGGTGGCCGGGGTGCGCGAACTCGTCATGGTGACCCCGGCGCCGGGCGGCGAGCGCAACGTGCTGGTGCTGGCGGCGGCGGCGCTCGCCGGTGTCGACCGCGTCATCACGATCGGCGGCGCGCAGGCGGTGGCGGCGCTCGCCTACGGCACCGAGAGCGTGCCGCGCGTCGTCAAGATCGTCGGCCCCGGCAACGCCTACGTGGCGGCGGCCAAGCGCCAGGTATTCGGCGAGGTTGGCATCGACATGATCGCCGGGCCCTCGGAGATCCTCGTCATCTGCGATGGCGGCACCGATCCGCGGTGGATCGCGATGGACCTGTTCGCCCAGGCCGAGCACGACGAGGCCGCCCAGGCGATCCTGCTCTCGCCCGATGGCGCCTTCCTCGATGCAGTGCAGGCGGCGATCACGCAGCTGCTGCCGCAAATGCCGCGCCGCACGGTGATCGAAGCCTCGCTGGCGGGGCGCGGCGCATTGATCCAGACCCGCGGCCTCGAGGAAGCCTGCGAGATTGCCAATCGCGTCGCGCCGGAACACCTCGAGCTGTCGGTCGAGGATCCGCGGGCGCTGTTGCCCGCGATCCGCAACGCCGGCGCGATCTTTCTGGGGCGCTGGAGCTCGGAGGCGGTGGGCGATTACTGCGCGGGCCCGAATCACGTGCTGCCGACCTCGGGCACGGCGCGCTTTTCGTCGCCGCTCGGCGTGTACGATTTCCAGAAGCGCTCGAGCGTGATCGCCGTTTCGCGCGCCGGTGCGGCGCGCCTGGGTGCGCTGGCGGCCACGCTGGCCGAGGGCGAAGGCCTGCCCGCCCATGCGCGCTCGGCGCAGATGCGCGCTGGCTGAGCCATGCCGCTCGCGCCCGAACAGCTGGTGCGCGCCGAAATCCTGGCGCTCAAGGCCTACGCCGTGGCTGAGGCCGAGGGCATGGTGAAGCTCGACGCCATGGAGAATCCTTATCGCCTGCCGGAAACCCTGCGGCGCGAGCTCGCCGCGAGGCTTGCGGAAGCGCAGATCAACCGCTACCCGGACCCCGGCGGGCGGCGGCTGTGCGAGCTCCTCGCGCGCAAGATGCAGGTGCCGGCCGGAATGGAGCTGTTGCTTGGCAACGGCTCGGACGAGCTGATCCAGATCATCACCTACGCACTGGCGCGGCCCGGCGCCGTGATGATGGTTCCGGAACCGACCTTCGTGGTCTACAAGATGAACGCCACGCTTTCCGGGATGACGCTGGTCGGCGTGCCGCTGGCAGCGGATTTCGCGCTCGAGCGCGAGACGTTCCTGGCCGAGCTGCGCAGACACCGGCCTGCGCTCGTGTTCATCGCCTATCCCAACAACCCGACTGGCGTGCTCTATCCTGAGGCGGACGTCGAGGCGGTGATTCGCGCCAGCGAAGGTCTGGTGGTGCTCGACGAGGCCTACCACGTCTTCGCTCGCCGCAGCTTCCTGCCGCGGCTGGCCGAATTTCCCAACCTGGTGGTGATGCGGACCGTCTCCAAGCTGGGACTCGCGGGAATCCGCCTCGGCTATCTCGCCGGCCGACCGGAATGGGTCGCGCAATTCAACAAGGTGCGGCAGGTGTACAACGTCAGCGTGCTCACCCAGGTGGCGGCGACGTTTGCTCTGGAGCATCTCGAGGTCCTGGAGGCGCAGGCTGAAGCGATTTGCGCGGAACGCAGCCGCCTGGGCGAAGCGCTCGCCGGGCTGCCCGGGGTGACGGTATTTCCCTCGCAGGCGAACTTCTTTCTGCTGCGCGTGCCCGACGCGGTGCGCGCCTTCGACGGGCTGTGCCGCCAGGGCGTGCTGGTGCGCAGCTTCCACGGCACGCACCCGATGCTGGCGCATTGCCTGCGCGTCACGGTCGGCACGCCGGAGGAAAACCGTATACTGCTGAACGCATTGCGAGAGGCGCTGGGATGAGAACGGCGGAAGTCGTGCGCAACACCAAGGAGACGCAGATCCGCGTCCGGCTCAACCTCGACGGCAGCGGCGCCGGCCGGTTCGCCACGGGCGTTCCGTTCCTGGAGCACATGCTGGATCAGGTGGCGCGCCACGGCATGCTCGACCTGGATGTGGAAGCGAAAGGCGATTTGCACATCGATGCGCACCACACGGTGGAAGACGTCGGCATCGCGCTCGGCCAGGCGCTCGCCCGGGCGCTCGGCGACAAGTCCGGCGTGCGTCGTTACGGCCATGCCTACGTGCCGCTGGACGAAGCGCTGTCGCGCGCGGTGCTCGACTGCTCCGGTCGGCCCGGGCTCGAGTACCACGTCAGCTTCGCGCGCGGCCTGATCGGCGAGTTCGACGTCGACCTGGTGCACGAGTTTTTCCAGGGCCTGGTGAATCACGCGCAGATCACGCTGCACCTCGACAATCTGCGGGGTGTGAACGCGCATCACCAGTGCGAGACGCTGTTCAAGGCGTTCGCGCGCGCCTTGCGCATGGCGGTCGAGGCCGATCCGCGCGCAGCCGGCAGCGTGCCCTCGACCAAGGGCAGCCTCTGAGAGCAAAGGGCGCCGCGCCGCGGCGCCGCAAATTTCCGGGAAAGCGACTTGAGAATCGCGGTGGTCGACTACGGCATGGGCAATCTGCGTTCGGTGTCCAAGGCGATCGAGCATGTGGCGCCGCGCGCGCAGGTGCAGGTGAGCTCCGATCCCGCGGACATCGCCCTCGCCGAGCGCGTCGTGGTTCCGGGGCAGGGCGCAATGCCGGATTGCATGCGCGAGCTGGACGCGCGCGGACTGCGCGGCGCCGTGATCGATGCGGCGCGCAGCCGCCCGTTTCTGGGCATCTGCATCGGCCTGCAGATGCTGTTCGAGCGGAGCGAGGAAGGCGGCGCGCTCGGGCTCGGCATCCTGCAGGGCGTCGTGCGACGCTTTCCGGAGCCGCTCGCCGACCCCGCCACCGGGGCACGCCTCAAGGTACCGCACATGGGATGGAACGAGGTGCGCCAGACGGCGCCGCATGCCCTGTGGCAGGGCATCGCCGACGGGTCGCGCTTTTACTTCGTGCACAGCTATTACGCGGACGAGGCGGCGGCGGGGCTGCGCTGCGGCAGGGCCGACTACGGTCTTGCGTTTACCTGTGCGGTTGCGCGGAACAACATTTTTGCCGTACAGTTTCATCCGGAAAAAAGCCAAGCTGCCGGTTTGCAGCTTCTTTCCAATTTCATTCACTGGCAACCGTGACTGCGGCAGCGCGGCTCTGAGGTGAATCATCGCCTCCGGGCACCCCGATGCTGATCATTCCAGCCATCGATCTCAGGAACGGACACTGCGTGCGCTTGCAGCAGGGGCGCATGGACACCGCGACCGTGTTTTCCGAGGATCCCGTGGCGATGGCGCGCCACTGGTCGGAGCAGGGCGCGCGGCGCCTGCACATCGTCGACCTGAACGGCGCGATCGCCGGCCGGCCGAAGAACCACAAGGTGATCGGGGAAATGATCCGCGCCGTGGGCGCGACGACGCCGATCGAGCTCGGCGGGGGCATCCGCGATCTCGACACGATCGAGAACTATCTCGACGCCGGCATCGCCTACATCATCATCGGCACCGCGGCGGTCAAGAACCCGGGGTTCCTGCACGATGCGTGCTATGCGTTTCCCGGCCACATCATCGTCGGCCTGGACGCCAGGGACGGCAAGGTCGCGGTGGAGGGCTGGTCGAAGATGACCGGCCACGACGTGGTCGACCTGGCGAAGAAGTTCGAAGACTACGGCGTCGAGGCGATCATCTACACCGACATCGGGCGCGACGGCATGATGGGCGGGGTCAACGTCGAGGCGACGCTGCGGCTGGCGCAGGCGCTCAAGGTTCCCCTGATCGCGAGCGGCGGGCTGAACAGCCTCGAGGACGTGCACAAGGTGTGCGCGACGCTCGAGCCGGAGGGCGTGGTGGGCGCGATCGCCGGGCGCGCGTTGTACGAAGGCAAGCTCGACTTCAGGCAGGCCCAGGCTGCGGCCGACAAGGCGACCGGCAAGACGACCGGCAAGGCGTAACGATGGGCCTTGCGAAACGTGTCATCCCCTGCCTGGACGTGACCGCCGGCCGGGTGGTGAAGGGCGTCAATTTCGTCGACCTGCGGGATGCGGGCGACCCGGTCGAGGTCGCTGCGCGCTACGACCGCGAAGGCGCCGACGAACTCGCGTTCCTCGACATCACCGCCAGCTCGGACCAGCGCGACATCATCCTGCACGTCATCGAACAGGTCGCCGAGCGCGTCTTCATCCCGTTGACGGTCGGCGGCGGCGTGCGGCGCGTGGAAGATGTGCGGCGCCTGCTCAACGCGGGTGCCGACAAGGTATCGATCAACACCGCGGCAGTGCAGAATCCGGCACTGGTGAGCGAGGCCGCGGCCCGGGTCGGCAACCAGTGCATCGTGGTCGCGATCGACTGCAAGCGCCGGCGCGACGGCGAGGGCTGGGAGGTGTACACGCACGGCGGGCGCAATCCGGCGGGGCTCGACGCGGTCGATTGGGCGAGGCGCATGGCGGTCTCGGGTGCCGGCGAGATCCTGCTGACCAGCATGGACCGCGACGGCACGCGCGACGGCTTCGACCTGGCACTGACCCGCGCGGTGTCGGATGCGGTCGGCGTCCCCGTCATCGCCTCGGGCGGCGTCGGCACGCGCGATCACCTGGCCGAAGGCGTGCTCGCGGGCGGCGCCGACGCGGTGCTGGCGGCGAGCGTGTTCCATTTCGGCGAGTTCACCGTGCGGCAGGCGAAGGAGCACATGCGCGCGCGCGGCATCGAGGTCCGTTTATGAGCGAATGGCTGGAGGCGGTGCAGTGGAACGGGGAAGGCCTTGCGCCCGTGGTGACGCAGGACGCGGCGAGCGGTCGCGTCCTGACGCTCGCCTGGATGAACCGGGCAGCGCTCGCCGAGACCGTGCGCCGCGGCGAGGCGGTGTATTGGTCGCGCGCGCGCCAGCGCCTCTGGCACAAGGGCGAAGAGTCCGCCCACGTGCAGCGCATCGTTGAGTTGCGCCTGGATTGCGACGGCGATGCCATCCTGCTGCGCGTCGAGCAGGCCGGAGGCATCGCCTGCCATACCGGGCGCGCAAGCTGTTTCTTCCAGAAACTCGACCGCGGCGCGTGGGTAACGACGGACCCGGTGATCAAGGATCCGGCGCTCATCTACGGCAGGACCCCATGAAGACCGGCCTGTACGCAACGCTGGAGCGCATCGCCGCCGTGATCGGGGCGCGGCGCGGCGGCGACGCCGATGCGTCGTACGTGGCGCGGCTGTTCGCCGCGGGCGACGACGCGATCCTGAAGAAGATCGGCGAGGAAGCGACCGAGGTGATCCTCGCCGCCAAGTCGGGCGACCGCCTGCACCTGGTGCGCGAAATGGCGGACCTGTGGTTCCACTGCATGATCCTGCTCGCGCAGCGAGGCCTGGGGCCGCAGGACGTGCTGGCGGAACTGCGCCGGCGCGAGGGCATCTCCGGCATCGACGAGAAGGCGGCGCGCAAGCGAAAGCGCAGGGAACGCGAGGCATGAGCGGCGCCGGCGGCGCTGCGGCGTGCGTGTTCTGCAGAATCGCGCGCGGCGAGATCGCCGCGCGCAAGGTCTACGAGGACGAAGACGTCTTCGCCTTCCATGACATCCGGCCGCAGGCGCCGGTGCACCTGCTGGTAATCCCCAAGCAGCACCTGCCGTCGCTGTACGAAGCCGGCATGGAACAGCAGCGCACACTGGGCAAGATGCTGGCGCTGGCGGGGGAACTGGCGCACCGGGAGGGCGCGACGGACGGCTTTCGCGTCATCGTCAACACCGGGCGCGTCGGGCATCAGGAGGTGTATCATTTGCATCTGCATATCCTCGGGGGCCCGGAGCCGCTCGGCCCGATGCTTCTACGGAGGAAATAGCGCCTTACAGGAGGTCTTTATGGGCTCGTTCAGCGTCTGGCACTGGCTGATCGTCCTTTTGATCGTGATGCTGATTTTCGGCACCAAGAAGCTGCGCAACATGGGCGCCGATCTCGGCGGCGCGGTGCGCGGGTTCAAGGAAGGCATGCGCGAGGGCGGCGACAAGCCCGCGGAAGCCGGCCCGGCGCCGCAGGTCTCGGGCAAGATCGTCGAGGGCGAAGTCAAGTCCAAGACCGAGACGCGGGCCTGACGACCCCACGTCACCGCCAACACGGGGCGCCTGCGGGCGCCCTTTTGTTCTCCCGGGCCCATGTTTGACATTGGTTTTACCGAACTGCTGCTGATCGGGGTGGTGGCGCTGATCGTGATCGGCCCCGAGCGGCTGCCCCGCGTGGCGCGCACGCTCGGCCACCTCGCGGGACGCATGCAGCGCTACGTCGCCGACGTCAAGGCCGACATCAACCGCGAGATGGAACTCGACGAGCTGCGCAGGATGCGCGACTCGGTGCAGGAGGCCGCGAGCAGCATCGAGAACTCGGTGCAGTCGGAACTGTCGAAGACCGAGTCCGAGCTGAATGCGGCGGCGCAGATGGTGGACGCCCAGGTTTCGCCGGCGCAGGAGGCCGCGCCGGCGAGCGGGGAGAAGCAGACCGCGGAGGTCGCACCGGCAATCGAAGAAAAGAGCCGCGCGTGAGCAGCACGCAGGACACTTTCATTTCCCATTTGATCGAGCTGCGCCAGCGCCTGATGCGCGCGTTGGGGGCAGTGCTGGTGATCTTCGTCGGCCTGTTCATCTGGCCCGGCACCGGCGCGATCTACGACCTGCTCGCGCTGCCGCTGATGGCGGCGCTGCCCGAGGGCACGCGCATGATCGCCACCGGCGTCATCACGCCGTTCATGGTGCCGATGAAGGTCGGCGCACTCGCGGCCTTCATGATCGCGCTGCCGTACGTTCTGCACCAGGCCTGGGCGTTCGTCGCGCCGGGCCTGTACGAGCACGAAAAGCGCCTCGCGCTGCCGATCGTGGTCGCGAGCACGCTGCTCTTTTACCTCGGCGTCGCGTTCTGCTACTTCTTCGTCTTCGGCAAGGTGTTCGCTTTCATCAACGACTTCGCGCCGAAATCGATCACGCCCGCGCCCGACATCGAGGCCTACTTCGGCTTCGTGATCACGATGTTCCTCGCCTTCGGCGTCACTTTCGAGATCCCGGTGGTGGTGATCCTGCTGGTTCGATTCGGGGTCGTGAGCATGCAGAAACTCAAGGACGCGCGCCCCTACGTGATCGTCGGCGCCTTCGTGGTCGCGGCGGTGGTTACGCCGCCTGACGTGCTGTCGCAGTTCATGCTCGCGCTGCCGATGTGCCTGCTCTACGAGGTCGGCCTGTTGTGCGCGCGGTTCATCCGCGCCGCGCCGGCCGGGACATCGGACTACAAGCCGCTCAATGAGGGTGAGATGGAACGGGAGATGGACCGGGCGGATCGATAGAGGCCCGGGCAGCCCGGTGAAACACGCAGGACGCTAACCGGGCACTCCCATCGATTGAATGTCATTGAAGCCACCATCGCCAGCCTCAAGGCCGATGCAGGCGTACTGCTCAGCCCGGTGCCCGTGATGAACGAGCGGCTGGACCATCTCGAAGCCCGCGGTTGAGTAATCGCCGGGTCTGGCTCAAAAGCCTCGCGGCGCCCACGCTGCCCCACCAATCCGGCGCAGCGCGGCTTGCGCTTGACGGATTCGCGGGTGCCCGCACTTTCGGCGCCACGTTCCGTCCCAGCGCGTGATGAACTTATCTACGGGTTGCGTGCGCATCGGCATGATGTTGAATGCTGCCTGCTTTTGCCGCGAACAGGCAAGCGAAACCGCGCCCAGGCGGCCTTCGCGCGCGGTGTGTATTTGCCTAGAACGCCCCGGATTCGATGGTAGTATTTCGATCCGTCATACGAAACGGAATACAAAGATGAACGCCATCTCGATGCGCCTTCCCGACGACGTGCTGCGCGAGCTGGACCGGCGCGCGGCGCAGCTCAAACTGAGCCGGACCGAGTACATCCGGGCGGCCGTACAAGCGATGAACCGGGCGGTGGACGAAAAGCGCCGCACGGCGCGCATACGCAGCGCATCGCTACGCGTGCGCGGCGAAAGCCTCAGGGTCAACGCCGAATTCTCGCGTATCGAGCATGCCCCGGATTGACCCCGGCTCGATCTGGAAGGCCGACCTCGAACCCCGGCGCGGCACCGAGCCCGGCAAGGTCCGGCCGGTGCTCGTGGTGCAAGGCGATGCCCTGCTGGATGCGGGGCATCCCTCGACACTGATCGTGCCGCTGACGACAAACCTCATTGACGACGCCGAACCCCTGCGGATCCGCGTCAAGGCGTTCGGGCGACTGCGAAAGGACTCGGACCTGCTGATCGACCAGCTCCGCGCGATCGACAA
>Ga0155955_1009_pt1 | contig 9699 bp, 12 predicted proteins | sample RifCSPlowO2_02_FD_107609 | JGI IMG/M metagenome (GOLD analysis project Ga0155955, IMG submission 107609) | Betaproteobacteria bacterium RIFCSPLOWO2_02_FULL_67_19
CAACAAGCCCCATGACCGCACGCTTCGGGATTGATACCTCGATCCTCGTCCGGCTGGTGACCGGTGATCCCGAGGACGGCTTTGAACACTGCGTGCGCAAGTTGACCGCGCTCATCGAGCGCGAGGATGCCGAGGTGTTCGCATCGAATCAGGTTGTCGGCGAGACCTATATCGCCCTGCAGCATCACTACGGCGTGTCCAAACCCGACGCACGCGCCGCGCTTGCCAGCGTGCTCAAGAGCGGTCTGGTGGCGCCGCTGAATGGGGCAGGCGTGTTCGCCGCCTTGGAGGCCGACGCGGGCTGCGGCCTGCTCGACCGCCTGATTGCCGACGACTACCGCCGCGCCGAACTCATCACGCTCACGCTCGATCGCAAGATGGGCGTCCTCCCGCAAGTACGCCGTCTGTAGCCCATTTTCGGGCAGCGGATGCACCAGCGAAGTCCCGCGACTCAGCCTAGACGCATGGCGGAACCTACAGCCTTGAGCTAGAATCCCTTTTGCTGAGGAGCGTTGCGTCCCCGGATGAATGGGGGTCAGGCTCAGCGAAATCAACGGCGCTCGCACTGGAAACGGTGCGGGCGCTTTGCTTTTCTGGAGCCCCGCAAAACTGACAAGGAGCTCTGACCATGAATGCACCCAACCCGAAGTTCACCGATTACCGCGTCGCCGACCTGTCGCTCGCCGGCTGGGGCCGCAAGGAAATGGCCATCGCCGAGTCCGAAATGCCGGCGCTGATGGCGATCCGCGACGAGTACGCGGAGCAGCAGCCCCTGAAGGGCGCGCGCATCGCCGGGTCGCTGCACATGACGATCCAGACCGCGGTGCTGATCGAGACACTGCAGGCGCTCGGCGCCGAAGTGCGCTGGGCTTCCTGCAACATCTACTCGACGCAGGATCACGCCGCGGCCGCGATCGCCACGGGCTGCACGCCGGTGTTTGCCTACAAGGGCGAGTCGCTCGACGAATACTGGGATTTCACGCACCGCATCTTCGAATTCTCCGGCGGCCGCGGACCGAACATGATCCTCGATGACGGCGGCGACGCGACGCTGCTGGTGCACCTGGGAATCAAGGCGGAAGCGGATCCCTCGGTCCTCGCGCATCCCGCCAGCGAAGAGGAGATCTCGCTGTTCAACTCGATCAAGCAGCGGCTCGCGGCGCAGCCCGGCTGGTATTCCCGGATCGGCAAGGAAATCAAGGGCGTGACCGAGGAAACCACGACCGGGGTGCATCGCCTGTACCAGATGGCAAAGGAAAAGCGCCTGCTGTTCCCCGCGATCAACGTCAACGACTCGGTCACCAAGTCGAAGTTCGACAACATCTACGGCTGCCGCGAGTCGCTGGTCGACGGCATCAAGCGCGCCACCGACGTCATGGTGGCGGGCAAGGTCGCGGTGGTGGCGGGCTACGGCGAGGTCGGCAAGGGCTCGGCGCAGGCGCTGCGCGGGCTGCAGGCGCAGGTCTGGGTGACCGAGATCGATCCGATCTGCGCACTGCAGGCGGCGATGGAGGGCTACCGCGTGGTGACCATGGACTATGCCGCGGACAAGGCCGACATCTTTGTCACCGCGACCGGCAATTACCACGTCATCACGCACGCCCACATGAAGGCGATGAAGAACAACGCCATCGTGTGCAACATCGGCCACTTCGACAACGAGATCGACGTCGCGAGCCTGAAGGGCTGCACCTGGGACAACATCAAGCCGCAGGTCGACCACGTCATCTTCCCCGACGGCAAGCGCATCATCCTGCTGGCGCAGGGGCGCCTGGTGAATCTGGGCTGCGCCACCGGGCACCCCTCCTACGTCATGAGCTCGTCGTTTGCCAACCAGGTGCTGGCGCAGGTCGAGCTTTTCACGCAGACCGCGAAGTACCCGGTGGGCGTCTACATCCTGCCCAAGGCGCTCGACGAGAAGGTGGCGCGGCTGCAGCTGGCGAAGCTCGGGGCGATGCTCACGGAGCTGAGCGAGGTGCAGGCGAAGTACATCGGCGTGCCCGGGCAGGGGCCGTACAAGAGCGATCACTACAGGTACTGAGCGCATGGCGCGCAACGGCCGGGTCATCAGCTTCGAGTTCTTCCCGCCGAAGACGCCCGAGGGCAAGGAAAAGCTGCGCGCCACCTGGCAGCAGCTGGCGCGGCTCGGGCCGCGCTTTTTCTCGGTCACTTTCGGTGCGGGCGGTTCGACGCGCGAGGGCACGCTCGAGACGGTGCTGGAAATCCGCGCCGGGGGTTACGAGGCGGCGCCGCACATCTCGTGCGTGGCCTCGACGCGCGCCGAAATCGCGGCACAGCTCGAACGCTACCGCGTGCACGGCATCCGGCATCTGGTGGCGCTGCGCGGCGACCTGCCCTCCGGAGTCGCGGCAGCGGGCGAATTCCGCTACGCCAACGAGCTGGTGGCGTTCATCCGCGAGACCACCGGCGACTGGTTCCGGATCGAGGTGGCCTGCTATCCCGAGTTCCATCCCCAGACGCGCAACGCTCCCGACGAGGTGCGCAACTTCAAGCGCAAGATCGATGCCGGCGCCGACGCCGCGATCACGCAGTATTTCTACAATGCCGACGCCTATTTCCGCTTCGTCGACGACTGCCGTGCGGCCGGCATCGCGGTGCCGATCGTCCCCGGCATCATGCCGATCGGCAATTTTTCCCAGCTGGCGCGTTTCTCCGATGCCTGCGGCGCCGAAATCCCGCGCTGGATGCGCATCAAGCTGGAGGGCTATCGCGACGACAGCGCCTCCATCCGCGCCTTCGGGCTCGAAGCGGTCACCGCACTGTGCGAGAAGCTGCTCGCCGCCGGCGCGCCTGGGCTGCACTTCTACACCCTCAATCAGGCTGCGCTGACTACGGCGATCTGGCAGCGGCTCGCAATCTGAGCGCCGTGGCCGCGATGCGGCGCGGGTCGAGTAAAATCGCCCCTTTGCCGTCCGCCCCCAGCCTTGACCGACTCCGCCGTCGCTATCGACCGTGTCTCGTTCGGCTATGACGCCGCGAAGCCGGTGCTGCGCGAGGTCAGCCTGGCGATGCCGCGCGGCAAGGTGATCGGCATCATGGGCCAGTCGGGTTGCGGCAAGACCACGCTGCTGCGCATCATCGGCGGCGCGCGCCAGCCCGGCAGCGGGACCGCGCGCGTGCTCGGCACGCTGGTGAACGGCCTGCACGGCCGCGCGCTCTACGCCCTGCGGCGCAAGATGGGAATGCTGTTCCAGTTCGGCGCCCTGTTCACCGACATGTCGGTGTACGACAACGTCGCTTTTCCGATGCGCGAGCACACCGACCTGCCGGACGAACTGATTCACGACCTCGTGCTGATGAAGCTCGAGGCGGTCGGCCTGCGCGGCGCCTCGCGGCTGAAGCCCGCGGAACTCTCCGGCGGCATGGCGCGGCGCGTGGCGCTGGCGCGCGCCATCGCGCTCGATCCGCAGCTGATGCTGTACGACGAGCCTTTCACGGCGCTCGACCCGATCGCCTTCGCCGTCATCGCGCGCCTGATCCGGCGGCTGAACGATTCGCTCGGCGCGACCTCCGTGATCGTGAGCCACGACGTCAAGGAGTGCCTGGACATCGTGGACTATGTCTACTTCATGTCCGACGGGCGCATCGTCGCCGAGGGCACACCGCCGGAAATGCGCATCACCGCGGAGCCCTTCGTGCGGCAGTTCGTGCGCGGCGAGACCGACGGCCCGATCCCGTTCCATTACCCGGCGCCCGGTTACGGCGAGGACCTCGCGGTGGGAGCTGCCCATGACTGAGGGCAAGCAGGCTGGCGGGCTGCGGCGGCTGTTCGAGCGCCTGGGCGCTGCCGTCACCGCGCGCATCTGGCGGCTCGGCTTCGCCGCCCGCTTTTTCGGCTACATGCTGCTGCATTCGGGCACCGCGCTGCGGCGCTTCCAGCTGACGATCCGGGAGATCTACTTCGCCGGAGTGCAGTCGCTGATCATCATCCTGGTGTCCGGGCTGTTCGTCGGCATGGTGCTCGGTCTGCAGGGCTACGAGACCCTGCAGCGCTACGGTTCGTCCGAGGCGCTGGGCGTGCTGGTCGCGCTGTCGCTGGTGCGGGAGCTCGGGCCGGTGGTGGCGGGCCTGCTGTTCGCCAGCCGCGCCGGCAGCGCGATCACCGCCGAGATCGGCCTGATGAAGGCGACCGAGCAGATCGCCGCCATGGAGATGATGGCGGTGGACCCGATCGCGCGCGTGGTGGCGCCGCGCTTCTGGGCAGGAGTGATCTCGATGCCGCTGCTGGCGGCGCTGTTTTCGGCGATGGGCATCTTCGGCGGCTACCTCGTCGGGGTCAAGCTGATCGGGGTCGACGAGGGCGCCTTCTGGTCGCAGATGCAGGCCTCGGTCGATCTGCGCGAGGACATCCTCAACGGCGTCATCAAGAGCACCGTGTTTGGCATCGCGGTGACCTGGATCGCGGTCTTCGAGGGCTACGATGCGCAGCCCACCGCGGAAGGGGTTTCCAGCGCCACCACGCGCACGGTGGTGACGTCCTCGCTCGCCATCCTGGCGCTCGATTTCATGCTGACCGCGCTCATGTTTACCGGAGGGAATGCAAGATGAACCGTGCCACGATTGACGCCTGGGTCGGAGTGTTCGTCGCCGCGGGCTTTGCCGCGCTGCTGTTCCTCGCCCTCAAGGTCGGGAACCTGGCTACTTTCTCGAGCGCCCAGACATACCAGGTCCAGGCCAAGTTTGCTAACATTGGCGGGCTCAAGATCCGGGCGCCGATCAAGAGCGCGGGCGTGGTGGTGGGGAGGGTGTCGGAAGTGCGCTTCGACAACGAGAGTTACGAGGCCCTCGTCACCCTGAACCTGGACACGCAGTACCAGTTTCCGCGCGATACCGCCGCCAAGATCCTGACTTCGGGCCTGCTGGGCGAGCAGTACATCGGGCTCGAAGCCGGTGGCGACGGGGTGATGCTCAAGCAGGACGACCGCTTGCGCCTGACACAGTCGGCCGTGGTGCTGGAAAACCTGATCAGCCAGTTCCTGTTCAGCAAGGCGGCTGAGGACAAGGACGCGAAGGAAAAGAAGTGAGCGGAACTAGGGCGTCAACAGGGTGGGACGGGAGTGCCTGGCTGCGGCGGCCGCTGGCCGTGCTGCTGCTCGCGCTCGCCACGGGCTGCGCGACCACCAACGGCAGCGACCCGCGCGACCCGCTCGAAGGGTTCAACCGCTCGATGTATGCGTTCAACGACGCCTTCGACGAGGCGATCGGCAAGCCGGTCGCGAACGCCTACAAGTCGACGCTGCCCGATCCCGTGCGCGGCTGGGTGCGCAACTTCTTCGGCAACATCGGCGATCTGTACATCGGCTTGAACAATCTGCTGCAGGGCAAGCCCGCCGATACGGTGAACGACTGGGCGCGCTTCGCTTTCAACACCATCTTCGGCGTCGTCGGCATCAACGACGTCGCGAGCGAAATGGGACTGGAGAAGCACAACGAGGATTTCGGCCAGACCTTCGGCCGCTGGGGCGCCGCGAGCGGCGCCTACATCGTCTGGCCGCTGCTGGGCCCGAGCACGGTGCGCGACAGCGCCGGCGGGCTGCTCGATTCGTACTTCGATCCGGTGCGGCGGCACGACCCGGTCGATGCGCGCAACTTTGCCGTGCTGCTGCGCGCCGTGGGCCAGCGCGCCGACCTGCTCGATGCCAGCCGCATCCTGGAAGAGGCCGCGCTCGACCGCTACATCTTCCAGCGCGATGCCTACCTGCAGCGCCGGCGCGGCCTGATCTACGACGGCAATCCGCCGCGCGAGTCGCCGTCGTCGCGGGTGCGTGACGACGTACCGGTCCAGGCGGCGCCCGCTGCGCCCGCGGGATCGGACCGCCAGTTCGACGAGCCGGCGGCGGACGGCACCTTGCCCGGACGGGTCAGCGTCCTCTACGAGCCGCGCCAACCCGCGAACTATGCCGCGGTGCTCGCGGCGAGCGCCCGGGTCGGACAGTGAAGCCGCTGGCAGGCCTGCGAGCTGCCGCCGCAGCGGCCGCAGCCACCGGCGCCCTTCTGGCGGGCGCCGCCGCTGCGCAGGCGATCACCCCGCCCGACGTGCTGGTGAAGAGCGTCACGCTCGAAGTCGTCGAGATCGTCAAGCACGACAAGGACATCCAGGCCGGCGACCGCAGGAAGGTCATCGAGCTGATCGACGCCAAAGTCGTGCCGCACTTCAACTTCACCGCCATGACGGCGAGCGCGCTCGGCACCCACTGGGGCAAGGCGGACGCGGAGCAGAAGGCGCGGCTGACGAACGAGTTCCGCACGCTCATGGTGCGCACCTACGCGAGTTCGATTGCGGCCTACAGGAACCAGCGGTTCGATTTCCGGCCGCTGCGCGCCAAGCCCACCGACACCGACGTCACGGTCAACGTGCGCGTGCTGCAGCCGGGCACCGAAGCCGTGAAAATCGACTACGACATGGAAAAGACCGCGCGCGGCTGGAAGGTCTGGGACGTGCGCGTTGCCGACATCAGCCTGACGGCGAATTACCGCACCGAGTTCGCGAACGTGGTGCGCGAGTCCGGCGTCGACGGGCTGATCAAGACCTTGCGGGCGAAAAACGACAGGGTCACCGAGCGCACTCCGGTCGCGGGAGGCGAGCGCAAGTGATGCGCCGCGAAGACAACCGCATTGTCGTCTCTGGCCCGGTGACACTCGCCAACGTGGCGCGCGAACTGGAGGACGGCTACGCGCAGATCCGCGACGGCGCCGACGCCGTCGACCTCGCCGGGATCACGGAGCTGGATTCGTCGCTGCTCGCGATGCTGCTCGCCTGGCTGCGCGAAGCACGGCGCCTGGGCCGCGGCCTCGAGATCGCCAATCTGCCGCAAGGCCTCGCCACGATCGCCCGCCTCTACGGTGTCGTGGAGCTGCTGCCCCCGGCGCAGACCCAGCACTGAGCCGAACGGCAGCCGGCGCGAGCGACCGGCCCGCGTCGGCGCCGCATGCCATGACCGCTGCCCTCGAAATCCGCAATGTCGCCAAGCGCTACGGCGCGCTGCAGGCGCTTGCCGGCGTCAGTCTCGAAGTCGCCGAGGGCGAGTTTTTCGGCCTGCTGGGCCCCAACGGCGCCGGCAAGACCACGCTCATCAGTGTGATCGCCGGGCTGGTGCGCGCGGACGCCGGCAGCGTCCGCGTGATGGCGGCGGACGTGGTGTTGGACTACCGCCGCGCGCGCCGCATGCTCGGTGTGGTGCCGCAGGAACTGGTGTTCGACCCGTTCTTCAGCGTGCGCGAGACATTGCGCTTCCAGTCTGGCTATTACGGCCTGCGCCGCAACGACGACTGGATCGATGAGGTGATGCAACAGCTGGAGTTGACCGACAAGGCCGATACCAACATGCGCGCGCTTTCGGGCGGCATGAAGCGGCGCGTGCTGGTCGCCCAGGCGCTGGTGCACAAGCCGCCCGTCATCGTGCTCGACGAGCCGACCGCCGGGGTCGATGTCGGCCTGCGGCAGGGACTGTGGCGCTTCATCCGCCGCTTGAACGCGGACGGCCACACCATCGTCCTCACCACGCATTACCTCGAGGAGGCGGAGCAGCTCTGCAGCCGCATCGCGATGCTGAAGGCAGGCCGCGTCGTCGCGCTCGATTCGACGCGCAACCTGCTGGAGAAGTTTTCCGGCCTCGAGCTCCAGATCCGGCTCGACCGCGATGCGCTGCCGGAGGGCAGCGGTGTTACCGCCGTCGCGGCGGAGGGCGGGCGCTTCACCGTGCGGCTGCGCGACTACGCCGAGCTCGAAGCGCTGCTGCACCGGCTGCGCGAAGCGGGCGCCGCGATTCGCGAGTTCGAACTGGCGCCCCCCGACCTGGAGGAGGTTTTTCTGCGCGTCATGGCTTCAGGCGACGCGACGGCGCCGAGCCGGTCCGGCAGGGCGCGGGGCGCATGACCGGCTTCCTCACGCTGCTGCACAAGGAACTGGTGCGCTTCTGGAAGGTGGCGTTCCAGACCGTCGCCGCGCCGGTGCTCACCGCGCTGCTCTACCTGGTGGTGTTCGCGCACACGCTCGAAGGCCGTGTCAGCGTGTATCCGGACGTGGGCTACACCGCGTTTCTGCTGCCCGGGCTCGTCATGATGAGCGTGCTGCAGAATGCCTTTGCCAACAGCTCTTCGAGCCTGATCCAGTCCAAGATCACCGGCAACGTCGTCTTCCTGCTGCTGCCGCCGATCTCGTACCTGGAGTTCTTCGCTGCCTATCTGCTGGCGTCCATGGTGCGCGGCCTGGTGGTGGGCGTGGCGGTGCTCGCCGTCACGGCGCCGCTGGTCGCGCTGCCGCTCGCGGCGCCGCTGTGGGCGCTCGCCTTCGCGCTGCTTGGCAGCGCGATCCTGGGCGCGCTGGGCGTGATCGCCGGGATCTGGGCCGACAAGTTCGATCAGTTGGCGGGTTTCCAGAATTTCGTCATCATGCCGCTGACGTTCCTTTCGGGCGTGTTCTATTCGATCCACTCGCTGCCCGGGTTCTGGCAGGAGCTTTCGCACCTCAACCCGTTCTTCTACATGATCGACGGTTTCCGCTACGGATTCTTCGGCAAGTCGGATTTCGCGCCGCAGGCGAGCCTGGCGGTGGTGAGCGCGAGTCTCGCCGTGCTGTGGGTTGCGGCGCTGCGGCTGCTGCGTTCGGGCTACAAACTGAGAGGCTGACATGGTCACGATCGAAAGCGTGCAACAGGGCATTGCGGCGGGGCTGGCGTGCGAGCACCTGGAGGTGGTCGGCGACGGCCAGCATTTCCAGGCGCTGATCGTGTCGAACCTTTTCGCCGGCCGGAGCCGCGTGCAGCGCCACCAGCTCGTTTACCAGGCGCTGGGGGAGCGCATGCGCGAGGAAATTCACGCACTGTCGATGAAAACCCTCACCCCCGAGGAGTGGCGCAGCGGTGGATAAGCTGCGCATCGCCGGGGGCCGGCCGCTCGAGGGCGAAGTACGCGTCTCGGGGGCGAAGAACGCCGCGCTGCCGATCCTGTGCGCGACGCTGCTCACCGACGCGCCGCTCGAACTGAGCAACGTGCCGGCGCTCATGGACGTGCGCACCATGACGCGGCTGCTGGCCGACATGGGCGTCGAGGTGGGCGCGCATCGCGACGGGCGGCTCGCGCTGCGCGCGCGCGCCATCGCCAATCCGCTCGCGCCCTACGAACGGGTCAAGACCATGCGCGCCTCGGTGCTGGTGCTGGGACCGCTGCTCGCGCGCTGCGGGCAAGCGAGCGTATCGCTGCCGGGAGGCTGCGCCATCGGTGCGCGCCCGGTCGACCAGCACGTCAAGGGCCTGCAGGCGATGGGCGCGAAGATCGAGATCGAGCATGGCTACATGAATGCCAGCGCCGGGCGGCTGCGCGGCGCGCACATCGTGATGGACCTGGTCACCGTGACGGGGACCGAGAACCTGATGATGGCGGCGGTGCTGGCGGAGGGCGTCAGCGTGCTGGAGAACGCGGCGCGCGAGCCGGAAGTCGCGGACCTGGCGCGCTGCCTGTGCGCGATGGGCGCGAGAATCGAGGGCGCCGGCAGCGCGGTGATCCGCATCGAGGGCGTGCGCTCGCTCGCCGGCGCGGCGCACCGCGTCATGCCGGATCGCATCGAGACCGGGACCTTTCTGGCGGCGGCGGCCGCCGCCGGCGGGCGGGTGAAATTGCTCGGCGCGGCGCCCGCGACGCTCGATGCCACGCTCGAGAAGCTGCGCGAGGCCGGCGCGC
>Ga0155955_1004_pt9 | contig 9697 bp, 10 predicted proteins | sample RifCSPlowO2_02_FD_107609 | JGI IMG/M metagenome (GOLD analysis project Ga0155955, IMG submission 107609) | Betaproteobacteria bacterium RIFCSPLOWO2_02_FULL_67_19
GCAACGGCTTCGACGACGCCGTGCAGGCGCAACTGGCGCGGCTCCTGCAGGCGGCGACCAAGGGCGACGTCGGCCGCGCGATGGTGTTTTTCTGCCAGGGGACCGCGTGCTGGTTGTCGTACAACGCCGCCCTGCGCGCGGTCGCGCTCGGCTATCGCGAGGTGTACTGGTATCGCGGTGGCCTCGAGGCGTGGATCGCGGCCGGCGGCGCGCTCGCGCCGCTGCGCCTCAGCTGGCGCAAACCCGCGCCCTGAGTCTCACTTTCTGGCGGGCGCTGCCTTGCGCGTCAAGTCGACGAGGTGATCGACCACCGCGAGGACGCCGCGCTGGCTGCCACCCTGCTCGGGGCTCACGGTATAGCGACCGTGCACCGCCATCGCCGGCGTGCCGTCGATGCGATACGCCACCGTGAGCTGCTGCGCCTGGCGCACCTTGCTCTGCACGCCGAATGACTTGAAAACTTCCTCGAAGCGCTTGGCGTCGACCCCCTGCTTCTGCAGCCAGGCGTTGAACGCGCGGGCGTCGTCGGTGCGCAGGCGATCGACGTGGATCGCGTCGAACAGCGGCCGATGCAGCTTGTCGATCACGCCCATCGCTTCGAGCGCGAAATAGATCCCGGCGTCGTATCCCCAGCGCGCGTTGAAGATCGCCGGGACGCGCCGGAACAGGACGTCCGGGGCGAGCTTGCGCTGCCATTTCTCGAGTTCGGCCTCGAGGTTGTAGCAGTGGATGCAGCCGTACCAGAAGAATTCGACGACCTCGATCTTGCCGGGCGCATTCACCGGCTGCTCGGGCTTGAGCACGGTGTAATTCGTTCCGGGCTGCTGCGCCTGCGCGAGGCGCGCGCCGCCGAGCGCGGCCAGTGCCAGTGCGATCAGGGTGTTGCGGCGTGATTTGTCCATGAGTCAGTTCGTCCGCGGATCCTTCAGTTTGACAAGGTTCGCATCGATGCCGTTCTGCGCCAGCGCCTGCCGCACCCGGTTCAGCTCGTCGATGCGCTGGAACGGCCCCAGCCGCACGCGATAAAAGGTGCCCTTGTCCGGCAGGTTCATCGACTCCACGCTCGACTCGAACCCCAGGATCGCGAGGCGCGCCTTCTGGTTATCGGCGTCGGCCGGGTTCTGGAACGAGCCCGCCTGGATGTAATAAACGTCCTTGGCGCTTTCCGGCTGACTCCTGGCGCTGCGTGCCGCTTCTTTCAGTTCCCTTTCCGAAACCGTTTCCTCGCTGCCCGGGAGGATCTTGTAGAAGTCGAAACGCGGCTTGTCGGGCGATTTCTCGGCCGGCTGCGGCAATCCGGCCACCGCGGGCGGCTGCGCCCCGTCCTTGGCCGTCGGCGGCTTGGGCTTCGTGAGGAAGGGCAAGGGCGTCTTGTTCAGGTAGAACGCGACGCCGACGGCAATGCCCAGGCCGAGCATCAGGCCGATGAACACGCCGAGCAGGAAGCTGCCGCCGGAACGGCTGCGCGGTGCGCTCTTGGCGGGTTTGACCATCACATCTTCTCCGGCGCGCTCACGCCGAGCAGCGCCAGCCCGTTGGCCAGCACCTGCCGGACGGCCGCGCACAGCGCCAGGCGCGCGGCGCGAACCTGCTCGTCATCGACCAGGATGCGCTCCGCATTATAGTAGCTGTGGAATTCGGCCGCGAGCTCGCGCAGGTAGAACGCGACCGCGTGCGGCGCGAATTCCTGCGCCGCGGTCTGCAGCAGCCCGGGGAATTCACCGAGGCGCTGCATCAGCGCGAGTTCGCGTGCGCCGGCGAGCGGCGCGAGCGCGACGCCGTGCAGCGCCTGCACCTTGCCGCCCCACTGCGCGAATACGCTGCAGACGCGCGCGTGTGCGTACTGCACGTAATACACCGGATTTTCCTCGCTCTGCGCGAGCGCCAGGTCGATGTCGAACACGAACTCGGTGTCGGCGCGCCGCGAGACGAGAAAAAAACGCGTCGCGTCGCGCCCCACCCAGTCGACGAGGTCGCGCACCGTGACGTAGGCGCCGGCGCGCTTGGAGATCTTCACTTCCTCGCCGCCGCGCATGACGCGGACCATGCTGTGCAGCACGTAATCGGGATAGCCCGGCGGCACGCCGAGACCGAGCGCCTGCAGCCCGCAGCGCACGCGCGTCACGGTGCTGTGATGGTCGGTGCCCTGCACGTTCACCACCCGCCTGAAGCCGCGCTGCCATTTGGAGAGGTGGTAGGCGACGTCGGGGACAAAATAGGTATAGCTTCCATCGGACTTGCGCACCACGCGGTCCTTGTCGTCGCCGTAGTCGGTGGTGCGCAGCCACAGCGCCCCTTCCGCCTCGAAGGTCTTGCCGCTCGCGATCAGGCGGCGCACCGCGGCTTCGACCTTGCCGTCGGCGTAAAGGCTCGACTCGAGGTAGTAGACGTCGAATTTCACGCCGAGCCTCTGCAGGTCGGCGTCCTGCTCGCGGCGCAGGCAAGTGACGGCGAAGCGCTCGAGCGATTCGAGGTCGTCGGCATTGCCGCTGGCGGTCACGGGTGCGCCGTCCGCGGCGCGCACGGTATTGCGCGCCAGAAATTCCTGCGCGATGTCCTGCACGTATTCGCCGCTGTAGGCGTCCTGCGGCCAGCCGGCGTCGCCGGGCTTCAGTCCCCGGGCACGCGCCTGCACCGAGCGCGTCAGGTTGCGGATCTGCACGCCGGCGTCGTTGTAGTAGAACTCGCGCGTCACGCTGTGGCCCTGCGCCTCGAGCAGATTCGCGATGGCGTCGCCGAGCGCCGCCTGCCGCGCGTGCCCGACGTGCAGCGGGCCGGTGGGGTTGGCGGAGACGAACTCGACCTGGATGCGTTCCGGCTGCGCGGCGCTGGCGTGGCCGTAGGCGGCGCCCGCGCTCAGCACCGCATCGATCACCGCATGCCGCGCGCGCGCCGCGAGGCGCAGATTGATGAAACCGGGGCCCGCGACTTCGATCCGGTCGATCGGACCCGAGCCGAACCCGGGCAGCGCACGCAGCGCCGCCGCGAGCGCTTCGGCGAGCTGGCGCGGATTCTTCTTCAGGCGCCGGGCCAGTTGCAGCGCGAGGTTGCAGGCAAAGTCGCCGTGCGCGGCCTCGCGCGGCCGCTCGAGGACGATCTCGGCGTCCGCTGCCTCGGGTGCAGTGCGCGCAAGCGCCTCGCGCAGCAGCGCCGTGATTTCGATCCTGGCATCCATCGGGGGCGCGAATTATAAACCGCGCCCGCGGCGCGCCTCAGTCGAACTCGATCGGATCGACGTCGAGATGCCAGTGCAGGCCCGGCACGTGCAACGCGTAGAGGTGCTCGCTCAATGCGCGCAGGTGCTCCTGCAGCGCCGGGCGCGACGCCGATTGCATCAGCAGCTGCGCGCGCTCGGCGTCGGCGCGCCGCGTGATGACGTGCGGCACCGGGTCGTAGACGATCACCGCTTCGCGCGCGGGTACGGCGCGCGCGGCCTGGCGCAGGAATTCGAGCGCGGCGTCGAGCTTGCGCGCCTCGGCGCGCAGGGCTGCTTCGAACACGAACGGTGGGAAGCCGGCGGCCTCGCGCTCGGCGAGCTGCGCCGCGGCGAAGCCGGCGTAGTCGTGCCGCGCCAGCGCGGCATAGAGCGGGTGCTGCGGGAAGCGCGTCTGCACCAGGACTTCGCCGGGCGTCTCGCGCCGGCCGGCACGTCCCGCCACCTGCGACAGCGTCGCGAACAGGCGCTCCGCGGCGCGGTAGTCGGTTGAAAACAGCGCGCTGTCGGCGTTCAGCACGCAGACCAGCGTCAGGGCCGGGAAGTCGTGCCCCTTGGCGAGCAACTGGGTGCCGACGAGGATGTCGCCCTCGCCGCGCTGGATGCCCTCCAGCCTGCGCGCGTGCTCGTGGCGCCGGCGCGCGCTGTCGCTGTCGATGCGCAGCACGCGTGCGTGCGGAAACAGCGCGCCCAGCGTCTCCTCGACTCGTTGCGTGCCGCGCCCGAGCGCACGCAGGTCGAGATTGCCGCAGGTCGGGCAGGCTCGGGGGATCGGCGCCTCGGCGCCGCAATGGTGGCAGCGCAGGCGCCGGTCTGCGGCGTGCAGTACGAGGCGCGTGCTGCAGCGCTCGCAGCCCGCCGCCCAGCCGCAGGCGTCGCAGGCGAGCACCGGGGCGTAGCCGCGTCGATTGATGAAAACCAGGCTTTGCTCGGCGCGCGTCAGGCGCTGGCCGATGGCGGCGATCGCGCTTTGCGCGAGGCCGTGCTCTGCGCGCTCCGCGCGCAGGTCGACGGTGCGCACCTGCGGCATGCGCGCGCCGGGCACGGCGCGTTCGGGGATCGAGAGCGTCTCGTAGCGCCCGGCGAGACCGTTGTGCCAGGATTCGAGCGACGGTGTCGCGGTGCCGAGCACCACCGGACAGCCATCCAGCTTGGCGCGCGCCACCGCGGCGTCGCGCCCGGAATAGCGCAGGCCTTCCTGCTGCTTGAAGGAGCCGTCGTGTTCCTCGTCGACCACGACGAGCCCGAGGCGCGGCAGCGGCGCGAGCACGGCCAGGCGCGTGCCGAGCACGATGCCGGCATCGCCGCGTGCCGCGCTCAGCCAGGCGGCGGTGCGGGGAACGTCCTCGAGCGCGCTGTGCAGCACCGCGACGTGGGTTTGCGGGAAGGCCTCGCGCACGCGCGATTCGAGCTGCGGCGTGAGGCCGATCTCCGGCACCAGCACCAGCGCCTGCGCGCCGCGCGCAAGCACTTCGGCGATCAGGCGGAAGTAAACCTCGGTCTTGCCGCTGCCCGTCACGCCATGCAACAGGAAGACCTGGAAGCGGCCGAGCGTGGCGCGCATGCGCTTCACGGCTTCGGCCTGCGCCGGGGTGAGCGTGTGCCGCGCCACGAAGCGCGTGCCCGAGGGCGGCAGCGGCGCGCACTGGCGGATTGCCTTGGGCAACGGCCGCAGCGACCGCAGGCGAGGCGGCAGCGCATGCACCACCGTCTCGCCGAGCGGGCGCTGGTAATACGCGGCGAGAAAGCGCATGAATTCGAGCCACTTGCGCGACAGCCGCGGCGCGTCCTGCAGCACGCGCGCGACGGGTTTCAGTTTTTCCGGCGATACCTCGCTGTGCGGCGCCGTTTCAATCGCGATGCCGACCCGCGTGCGCGCGCCGAACGGCACCACGACCCGGTCGCCGGGCTGCAATTCCAGTGTGTCCGGGACCTGGTAATCGAACAGGGTCGCGAGCGGCACGTCGAGCGCGACGCGCATCAGATTCATCGGCAGAGGGAGCGTGCGGTCAGCGGTTTCATCTTTTCAAGTCCCTGCAAGGGCTTAGTCCCGGAACCTGAGCATTCGCATCGGATTGCGCTGCGAGCCCTTGCCACGTAAAGGAATTTTCGATCAGTTGCAGATGATGTGGATAAGTTTGTGGGTAATGCGGCACCCGATCCGCTTCTTATCCACAGAATTCCTGATGCAACGCAGAAGATCGTTGGCAACGTAATTTTTTCTTCATTCGGGTCAGAGACTTGCGCGACGCTTCCCTCTGCGTACTCTGCGGCAGCGGCGATTTCCGATCGAGCGGCCGAATTGTGAATAGTTCAGGCCGAAGCCGGACGCGCGTCGCTCGCTGGAGCCTGGCGATGGCGCAGGGCGCGGCTGTAAGTGCGCACTTCGTCCACCAGCGCCGCGACCGCGTCGGGACTCGCCTGCGGCGTGATGCCGTGGCCCAGGTTGAATACATGTCCCGGGCTCGGCCCGAAGGCATCGAGGACACGCCGCGCTTCGGCGCGCACGCTCTCCGGCGGCGCATAGAGTGCAGCGGGATCGAGATTTCCCTGCAATGCGACGCGCGCACCGACCCGATGGCGCGCCTGCGCCGCGTCCGCGGTCCAGTCGAGGCCGATCGCATCGAAGCCGCTCGCCGCCATGGCTTCGAGCCATTGGCCGCCGCCCTTGGTGAACAGGATCGCAGGCACCTTGCGGCCATCGTGCTGGCGCGTCAGAGCTGCGAGAACCCTGCGCGCGTAAGCGAGCGAATACTCCTCGTACCCGGCAGCCGACAGATTGCCGCCCCAGGTATCGAAAATCATCACGGCCTGCGCGCCCGCTTCGATCTGGGCATTGAGGTAGGCCGCGATGGCCTGCGCATTGACTGCCAGGATATGGTGCAGCAGATCCGGGCGCGTGAAGAGCATTTTCTTCAGCGCCGGAAAGTCCGAGCTGCCGGATCCCTCGACCATGTAGCAGGCGAGCGTGTAGGGACTGCCGGAGAAACCGATCAGCGGGACACGGCCGGCGAGCGCGCGGCGGATCTGCCGCACGGCCTCGAGCACGTAGTTCAGCTCGGTCGCCGGGTCCGGCGCCGCGAGCCGGCGGATCGCCACCTCGTCGCGCAAGGGGCGCTCGAAGCGAGGCCCTTCGCCGTCCGCAAAATACAGTCCGAGCCCCATCGCGTCGGGCACCGTCAGGATGTCCGAAAACAGGATCGCCGCGTCGAGCCGAAACCGCTGCAGCGGCTGCAGCGTGACCTCACAGGCTAGCGCCGGCGTCTTGGCCAGCGCGAGGAAGCTGCCGGCGCGGGCGCGTAAGGCGTTGTATTCCGGCAGGTAGCGGCCGGCCTGCCGCATCAGCCACAGCGGCGTGTAATCGGTCGGCTCGCGCCCCAGCGCGCGCAGCAGCGTGTCGTTTTCGAGAGGGCTCACGCCAGCAGTCTAGCGGTGATGGTGCGCCATTCGGCCGCGCTCACCGGCGTGATCGAGAGGCGGTTGCCGGGTCGCAGCACCCACATGTTCGCCAGAGCACGCTGGCGGCGCAGCTCGGACAGGCCGACGAGGCGCGTCTTGCGCAGGGCGCGCACGTCGACGTTGACCCAGCGCGGCGCGGCAAGCGTCGATTTGGGGTCGTAGTAGGGGCTCCTGCGGTCGAACTGGCTTGCGTCCGCATAGGGCGGCGAGGCGACCTCGGCCAGCCCCGCGATGCCCGGCTCCTCGCAGCTCGAATGGAAAAACAGGACGCCGTCCCCTACGCGCATGGCGTCGCGCATGAAGTTGCGGGCCTGGTAATTGCGTACGCCGCTCCACGGCACGGTGGCGCCGGGCGCCGCCAGCGCGTCGTCGATCGAGCAATCGTCCGGCTCGGATTTCATCAGCCAGTAATTCACTGCTCTGTTCTTCCCGAACGTTGGCGCTGCAATGCGGCAGGGACTGCCGCTTTGCAGCGCGTCGTGGTTCCCTTGGTGGTGCCCCCCGCGCATGCCGGTGGACCCGGCTCCCGAACCCTGCCAAACAGGGTGGTTGCGTACCGGTCACTTCAGGTTCATCCGGCACGCCAGGCGTGGGACGATCACAACAGTGACACTTGGATCCGCAACCTCAGGAAGCTATCGGTTCGGAAAAATAAGGCCCGTGTCGCGCACGGCAGGGGGCAGGGAATTGTACCGCTAGAAGAGTTTTTCCTGGCTGGCGAGCGCGGCGTCCAGCTTCGACTCGATGGCGGCGATGCGCCGCTTCGCCTGGCCGACGTCGAGGCCGGTGCCCAGCTTGGTCGCGAGCAGCTCATGCGCCATGTTGAGCGCGACCATGACCGCGATGCGCTCGGTGCCGGAGACCTTGCCGGACTTGCGCACGTCGTTCATCTTGGCGTCGAGGTAGGCCACCGCCTGCAGCAGCGCCTCGCGCTCGTTGTCCTCGCAGGCGACCTTGTAGCTGCGGCCGAAGATGTTGACTTCCAGGGACTTGGCGCCCGTCGGCATGGGCTCAATCCGGCAGCCGGGCAATGAGCTGCTCGAGCCTTGCCCTGGCGGAGTCGATGCGGTCGTTGAGACGGTGGCTTTCCTGTTGCGCGACGGCGAGCTGCTGGCGCAGCTCAAGGTTCTCGCCGCGAAGCCGCTCGCACAGGCTGACGAACTGCGCAACCTTGGCCTCGAGCGATGCGAACTCGGCTTCCACGGTCGCACAATATCTTGCAAATCTGCCGCAAGGTCAAGAAATAGCACCCGAATCTGAAAGTGTTTCCTGACCTTTCGCTAGCGTCTGGCGCGAGCCTGGTCGAAGAGCGCGCACAGGCGCTCCGCCCCTTCCAGAATGCGCGGCGTGTGGCGCTGCATCAACTGGGGTGGGACGGCGTGGAGGCTGCCCCGCTTGACCGCAGTCAGCTGCGAAAACGCGTTCCAGTCGTCGAGCCAGGCCGGGCGGCGCTCGTCGGAGCCGCTGGCGATGATCACCTCGGGGTCGGCGCGCAGCACCGCCTCGCGGTCGATCGGCGGCGCAATCACCGGCAGCGCCGCGAACACGTTTTCTCCGCCGCACAGCCGGATCACCTTGCTGATCAGGTGTGCGCCGTTGACCGTCATGAGCGGACGGCCCCAGACCTGGTAGAAAACGCGGAGCTTGGGCTTGGCCGAATGCTCCCGCTCCAGACCCGCGGCGCGCGCGCGGAAGGCTCTTGCCGCCGCATCGGCCGTGGCGCGGGTTCCCGCAAGCTCGCCGAGCGCCTGCAGCGTGACTGCGATGTCGTCCAGCTCGCGCGGCTCGGACCGATACACCGGGATGCCGAGCGCAGCGAGGCGCTCGATCTGCCTGCGGCTGCCGGCATTCGGCCACGCGGCCACCAGATCGGGCTTCAGGCGCAGCACGGCCTCCAGATTGATGCCGGTTTCGCTGCCGACGCGGGGCAGTCGTCTGGCTGCCTCGGGGTAGTCGCTGTGCTCGATCGCGCCGACCAGGCGATCGCCCGCCCCTGCGGCGTAGAGCAGTTCGGTGAGGTGCGGTGCCAGGCTCACGATGCGGTGCGCCGGCTCCTGCAGCGTGATCCGGTTCTGGTAGTCGTCGCGGACGCTCACTTCGGCGCTCACGGCAATGCTCGTGCCAAGGATGATGGCGATCAACGTTTTCCGCATGGCGTCCCTATAATATCGGCGCTGCACGCAGCAAGGTGTCCCGCCGGGAGTTCCGTTCCCGCGGGATGAAACGGGAAACAGGTGCGCGGCGAGGGTTTCTTCGGCGCCGCTATCCCTGTACTGCCCCCGCAACGGTAAGCGAGGCGGCGCACACCCCGGCCACTGCGAAGCGTTTTGGCTTCGCGGGAAGGCCGTGCGCCAGGCGGACGCAATCCGCCACTCGCGAGTCCGGAGACCGGCCTTGCCGCGCTTCCTTCAACCCTTTTGCGGGCGTCGGGGACGACGCCGGGGAGAATTCGATGCGCCGACTCGTCGTTACAGGCTGTACCGCGGTTGCCGTTCTTGCCGTGCCGGCCGCGCACGCGCAGGCCGAGGACGCCGTCATCATCACCGCAACGCGATTTCCGGACGCGCGGCGCGAGCTGCCCATCGGCGTCACCGTGATCACCGCCGACGACCTGCGCCGGAGCGCCTCGTCGAACCTCGCCGAAATCCTCGCGCAGTCGGGGCTGCTGCAGATCCGCGACAACGCCGGCACGCCGAATGCGCAGATCGACCTGCGCGGCTTCGGCGCCACCGGCGACCAGAACACGCTCGTGCTGCTGGACGGCGTGCGCATCTCGGAAAACGAGCAGCTGCCGGCGCAGTTGAGCCGCATCCCGCTCGAAGCGATCGAACGCATCGAAATCCTGCGCGGCGGCGGGGCCGTGCTGTACGGCGGCGGCGCGAGCGGCGGCACCATCAATGTCATTACGCGCCGGCCGCGCACTGGGGCAACGAGCGGTTATGCGCTGGGACGCGCGGGCGGCTACGGCACGCGCGAGCTGCGCGCCGGCCTCGCGCGGCATGGCGACCGACTCGGCCTGTCGCT
>Ga0155955_1027_pt2 | contig 9428 bp, 10 predicted proteins | sample RifCSPlowO2_02_FD_107609 | JGI IMG/M metagenome (GOLD analysis project Ga0155955, IMG submission 107609) | Betaproteobacteria bacterium RIFCSPLOWO2_02_FULL_67_19
CTGATCGAGCGGTTCATCGCTGTCACTCCCGGTTCGGGCTAGGCCGCACGCCGTCCGGCATGGCCCAAAGCCCGCTTGAGATAGTACCCAGTGTGGCTGCCGGCGACCACCGCGACCTGTTCCGGCGTGCCTTCGGCAACGATGCGGCCGCCGCCGTCGCCGCCCTCGGGCCCGAGATCGATGACCCAGTCCGCGGTCTTGATCACGTCGAGGTTGTGCTCGATCACGACCACGGTATTGCCGGCGTCGCGCAGCCGGTGCAGCACTTGCAGCAACAGCTGAATGTCGTGGAAGTGCAGGCCCGTGGTCGGCTCGTCGAGGATATAGAGGCTACGGCCGCGCTCGCGTCGCGAGAGCTCCTGCGACAGCTTGACGCGCTGGGCTTCGCCGCCGGAAAGCGTGGTGGCCGACTGTCCGAGCTGCAGATAGCCCAGACCGACTTCGGCCAGGGTCTGCAGCTTGCGCGCCACCACCGGCACCGCGCCGAAGTGCTTCGCTGCCTCTGCCACGCGCAACTGCAGCGTGTCGTGGATGCTGTAGCCCTTGTACTTGATCTCCAGCGTCTCGCGGTTGTAGCGGCCGCCGTGACAGACGTCGCAGGCAACATAGAAATCCGGCAGGAAGTGCATTTCGACCCGGATCACGCCGTCGCCCTGGCAGGCCTCGCAACGGCCGCCCTTGACGTTAAAAGAGAAGCGCCCCGCGCCGTAGCCCCGCGCACGCGCCTCGGGCACGCTGGCGTAGAGCTCGCGAATCGGCGCAAACAGGCCGGTGTAGGTGGCGGGATTGGAGCGGGGCGTGCGCCCGATCGGGCTCTGGTCAACGCTTACCACCTTGTCGAAATGCTCCAGCCCGAAGATGGCTTCGTGCGGCGCGGGATCGGTGGCACTGCCGTAGAGATGGCGCGACGCCGCGGCATACAGCGTGTCGTTCACGAGTGTCGACTTGCCCGATCCCGAGACCCCGGTGACGCAGACGAACAGCCCTATCGGAATCGCCGCGTCGACCCGCTTCAGGTTGTTGCCGCACGCGCCCTGAATGACGACACGGCGCACGTCCGGGCGATTGCGCCGGCGCGGCACCTCGATCCGCAGCGTGCCGTTGAGATAGCGGCCGGTGAGCGAGTCGGGCGAGGCCATGATCGCCGCGGGCGGACCCTCGGCGACGACATGGCCTCCGGCCTCGCCGGCGCCGGGCCCCATGTCGACGACGTGGTCTGCGGCGCGGATCGCTTCCGCGTCGTGCTCGACGACGATGACCGTGTTGCCCAGGTCGCGCAGGCGCCTGAGCATGTCGATCAGGCGGCCGTTGTCGCGCTGGTGCAGACCGATCGAGGGCTCGTCGAGCACGTACATCACGCCGGTCAGCCCGGACCCGATCTGGCTGGCCAGCCGGATGCGCTGCGCCTCGCCGCCCGAAAGCGACTCCGCCGAGCGCTCGAGCGTCAGGTAGCCGAGGCCGACGTCGACCAGGAATTCCACCCTGCCGGCGATCTCGCGCACGATGCGTCCGGCGACCTGTCCGCGGGCGCCTTCGAGCGCGAGGCCGCGGAACATCGCCAGTGCCTCGCTGAGCGGCAGCCGGCCGATTTCGTGCAGCGCGCGCTCGCCGACCCGCACGTGGCGCGCCTCGCGGCGCAAGCGCGCGCCGCCGCATTCCGGACAGGCCTGCGTGTTGCGGTACTTCGCCAGTTCTTCGCGCACCACGATCGAATCGGTCTCGCGGTAGCGGCGCTCGAGGTTGGGGATCACGCCCTCGAACGGATGCTCGCGGGTCTGCGCGCGGCCGCGCGCCGTCAGGTACTGAAAGGCGACCTTTTCCTTCCCCGAGCCATGCAGCACCAGTTGCTGCACCCCGTCGCTCAGCATCTCCCAGGGCTGCTCGACGTCGAAGCCGTAGTGCCGCGCCAGGGACTGCAGCATCGAGTAGAAAAAATGATTGCGCCGGTCCCAGCCGCGGATCGCGCCCGACGCGAGCGACAGGTTGGGGTGGGCTACCACGCGGCGCGGGTCGAAGAACTCCACGGCACCGAGGCCGTCGCAGCGCGGGCAGGCGCCGGCGGGGTTGTTGAACGAGAACAGGCGCGGCTCGAGCTCGGCGAGCGCGTAGCCGCATTGCGGGCAGGCGAAGCGCGCCGAAAACAGGTGCTCACGGCCGCTGTCGGCCTCCACTGCAATCGCGCGGCCGTCGGCGTGGCGCAATGCCGTCTCGAAAGACTCGGCGAGCCGCTGCGCCGCTTCGGGACGCACCTTGAGGCGATCGATCACGACCTCTACGGTGTGCTTGAGGTGCTTCTGCAGCCGCGGCGCGGCGCCGAGGTCGGCCACCTTGCCGTCCACCCGGACTCGGGAAAATCCCTGTGCGCGCAGCTCTTCGAGCAGCCCGGCCTGCTCGCCGCGGCGCGCGGCCACCACCGGCGCGAGCACCATCAGCCGCGTCTCGGCGGGCAGCGCAAGCACATGATCCACCATCTGCGAAACCGATTGCGCCTGCAGTGGCAGGCCGTGATCGGGGCAGAAGGGCGTGCCGGCGCGCGCGTACAGCAGCCGCAGGTAGTCGTGGATTTCGGTGACCGTACCGACCGTCGAGCGCGGATTGTGGCTGGCGGCCTTCTGTTCGATGGCGATGGCGGGGGAAAGGCCCTCGATCAGGTCGACGTCGGGCTTTTCCATCATCTCGAGGAACTGGCGCGCGTACGTCGAGAGCGACTCGACGTAGCGGCGCTGCCCTTCCGCATAGAGCGTGTCGAAGGCGAGCGAGCTCTTGCCGGACCCTGACAGACCGGTGATCACCACGAGCCGCTGGCGCGGCAGCTCGAGACTGATGTCCTTCAGGTTGTGGGTGCGCGCCCCGCGGATGCGGATCAGGTCCAAGCGGATCAGGTCCAAGCGAGAGAAACCGAAAAGTAAACTTGCTAATATAGACGTTTTCCGCGGCAGTACACGATCCCCTGATGCAGTCCGAAGGAATGACCCGGGCCGAACTTCGCTCCGGCGCGAGCCTCGCTGGGATCTTCGGGCTGCGCATGCTGGGGTTGTTCCTGATCCTGCCGGTGTTCGCAGTGCACGCGCCGCGGCTTGCCGGCGGCGACAACCTGATGCTGGTCGGCATCGCGCTGGGCGCGTATGGCCTCACCCAGGCCGTGTTGCAGCTCCCGTTCGGCATGGTGTCGGACCGCTTGGGGCGCAAGCCCGTGATCGTTGCCGGGTTGATCATCTTTGCGGCGGGCAGTTTTCTCGCCGCCTCCGCACAGGACATCTGGACGGCGATCGCGGGCCGCGCTTTGCAGGGGGCGGGCGCGATCTCCTCGGTCGTGGTGGCGCTGGCCGCGGATCTCACCCGCGAGGGCCATCGCACCAAGGTCATGGCGATGATCGGCGCCAGCATCGGTCTGGCATTCGCGCTCTCGCTGGTGGCAGCGCCAGTGCTTTATCGCAGCATCGGCATGGGCGGCTTGTTCTCGCTCACGGGCCTGCTGTCGCTCATGGCGATCGGGGTGTTGCTCGCGCTGGTCCCGGACGTTCCGACCCACGTTCATGCGGCGCCCGGACCGGGCGGCCTGGAAGCGGCGTTTCATCCGGAATTGCTGCGCCTGAACACCGGCATTTTCGTGCTGCACCTGGTGCAGATGGCGATGTTCGTCGTGCTGCCGGGCCTGCTGGTGGCATCCGGACTCGCGCTGCCGGAGCACTGGAAGTTCTACTTGCCGGTGGTGTTGCTGTCCTTTACGCTCATGGCGCCCGCGGTATTCCACGCTGACCGCCGCAACCGCGCCAAGCCGATCATGATCGGCGCCATCGTGCTCCTGGCCGGCGTGCTGTTGCTGCTGGCATTTGCCGGGACCAGCTTGGCTGCACTGGCGAGTCTGATGCTGGGATTCTTCGTTGCCTTCAATGTGCTGGAGGCGCTGATCCCGTCGCTGGTGACGCGCGTTGCCCCGGCACGTGCGCGGGGTGCGGCCATCGGCGTGTACAACACGACGCAGACACTCGGCCTGTTCGTGGGTGGTTTCGCCGGCGGCTGGATCGCCGGCCGCTGGGGACCGGGCGGCGTCTTCGGCAGCTGCGCGGTGCTCGCGCTGCTGTGGCTGGTGGTCGCGGCGCGCATGCGTGTGGTAACCCCTGCACCGGTCAACGGAGCCGGCGCTGCGGCGTTTGGCGATCAGCGGCACATTTGAATACCAAGGGAGGTGGCATGGCTTCAGTGAACAAGGTCATCCTGGTGGGCAATCTCGGCGCGGATCCGGAGACGCGCTATCAGCCGAGCGGCGAGGCGATTACCAACATTCGGGTTGCAACCACCGACAAGTGGAAGGACAAGGCCAGCGGCGAGATGAAGGAAGCCACCGAATGGCACCGCATCGCGTTCTTCGGGCGCCTGGCCGAAATCGCGGGCGAGTACCTGAAGAAAGGTTCGCAGGTCTACGTCGAGGGCCGCATTCGCACGCGCAAGTATCAGGACAAGGATGGCAACGAGCGCTACAGCACCGAGATCATCGGCGACCGCATGCAGATGCTCGGCGCACGCGCCGGCTCGGGCGAGCCGCGCGAGCCGGCCGCGGCGAAGGGCGAGGCCAAGCCGGCTCCGGAGAAGAAGCCCGCGGGCAAGTTCGACGATTTGGAGGACGACATTCCCTTTTAGGCGCTGCGGCCGCTTGAATTCTGGATTTTCGTCCCAAAATCAGCGACCTAAGGAAGGTGTTGCGCTATACTGCCATGCCTGAAGGCCTAAACCGGTGAGATAGAACGCCATGCCGATCTACGAATATCGCTGCGCCGACTGCGGATACCAGAATGAGTACCTCCAAAAGGTCAGCGAGCCGCCGATGACGGTATGCCCGACCTGCGGCAAGGAGTCGTTTACCAAGCTCATGAGCGCGGTCGGCTTCCAGCTCAAGGGTTCTGGCTGGTACGCGACCGACTTCAAGGGCGGAGGCGCCAAGCCCGAGGAGAAGAAAACCGGAGCCAAGCCGGCCGCGGCGGCCGCCTGTGGTGAGGGGGCCTGCGCGGCCTGCGCCGAGCCGGCGTCGAATTGAAGCGCTGACGATCCCGTGCCCGGCGCGCGTCGCGCGCCGGGCTTTTTTTCACCCTTTGCGCCGTGAAGAAGTACCTCATCACCGGGCTGCTCATCTGGATCCCGCTCGTCATCACCATCTGGGTGCTGAAGCTGGTGGTCGACACGCTCGACCAGACGCTGCTGCTGCTGCCTCTGGCGCTGCGCACCGAGAGCTGGCTCGGCATGCATATCCCTGGCCTCGGCGTGCTGCTGACCGTGCTGATCGTGTTCGTGACCGGCGTGCTGGCCGCCAACTTCATCGGCGAGCGCCTGGTCAGAATCTGGGACGAGCTGATCCATCGCATCCCGTTCGTCTCCTCGATCTACTCGAGCGTGAAGCAGGTTTCGGACACGCTGTTTTCCTCCGGCGGCCAGGCGTTCAGGAAAGCGCTGCTGGTGCAGTGGCCGCGCGAAGGCATGTGGACCATCGCCTTTCTCACCGGGACGCCGGGCGGGGACGCGGCGCGGCACCTGCCGGGTGATTTCCTCTCGGTCTACGTGCCGACCACGCCCAATCCCACCGGTGGCTATTTCGTCATCGTCGCACGCAAGGACGTGATCGAGCTCGACATGACGGTCGATCAGGCCCTCACGTACATCATTTCCATGGGCGTGGTGCCGCCCGGGACGAACGTCAAGAACGGGAAAAGCTGAACTCATGCGCACTCATTACTGCGGTGATCTGACCGCCAGCCTGGTCGACCAGCGCGTGACGCTGTGCGGCTGGGCGCACCGGCGGCGCGATCACGGCGGCGTCATTTTCATCGACCTGCGCGATCGCGAGGGTCTGGCCCAGGTGGTGTGCGACCCCGACCGGGTGGAAGCGTTTCGCGTCGCAGACCGGGTACGCAGCGAATTTGTCCTGCGCGTGACCGGCAAGGTGCGCCGGCGCCCCGAGGGGACGGTGAATCCGAATCTGCGCTCCGGCGAGGTCGAGGTGCTGGCGCACGAGGTCGAGGTGCTCAATCCTTCGGTGCCGCCGCCGTTTCAGCTCGACGAGGACAACCTTGCCGAGAACACGCGCCTGCAGTACCGCGTGCTGGACCTGCGCCGCGAAACGATGCAGCGCAACCTGCGCCTGCGCTACCGCGTGACGATGGCCTTCCGCCAGTGCCTCGACAGCCTGGGATTCATCGACATCGAGACGCCGATGCTGACGCGTTCGACGCCCGAAGGTGCGCGCGATTATCTGGTGCCGAGCCGCGTGCATCCCGGGGCGTTCTATGCCCTGCCGCAGTCGCCGCAGCTCTTCAAGCAGCTCCTGATGGTCGCCGGCTTCGACCGCTATTACCAGATCGCGCGCTGCTTCCGCGACGAGGACCTGCGCGCCGACCGCCAGCCCGAGTTCACCCAGGTCGACATCGAAACCTCGTTCCTCACCGAGCGGCAGATCCAGGACATCATGGAGGACCTGATCTGCCGCGTGTTCAAGGACGTGCTCGGCACGGTCCTGCCGCAGCCGTTTGCGCGCCTCACGCACGCCGAAGCGCTCGCACGTTACGGCTCGGATAAACCCGACCTGCGCGTGACGCTCGAGCTGACCGAACTCACGGATTTGATGAAGCAGGTCGATTTCAAGGTGTTTCGCGCGGCGGCCGACCTGCCGGACGGACGCGTCGCCGCGCTGCGCGTTCCGCAAGGCGTCGGCGCGCCCGGTCGCACCGAGCTGACGCGCAAAGAAATCGACGACTACACCCAGTTCGTCACGATTTACGGCGCCAAGGGGCTCGCCTACCTCAAGGTCAACGACGCCGCCCGGATCCCCGAAGGTTTGCAGTCCCCGATCGTGAAGTTTCTGCCGCACGACGTGCTGGCGAAGGTGCTCGAGCGCACTGGCGCGCGTAACGGCGACATCATCTTCTTCGGCGCCGACCGGCGCAGCGTGGTCAACGACGCGCTGGGGGCGCTGCGAACCCGGATCGGCCATGCCAAGGGCTACGCCGAATCGGGCTGGCGGCCGCTGTGGGTGGTCGATTTTCCGATGTTCGAGTGGGATGCGCAGAACAAACGCTGGTCCGCGATGCACCATCCGTTCACGAGTCCCAAGGACGGGCACGAGGATCTGCTGGAGAGCGAGCCGGGCAACGCGCTCGCCAAGGGCTACGACATGGTGTTCAACGGCTGGGAGATCGGCGGCGGCTCGGTGCGGATCCATCGTGCCGAGGTGCAGGCCAAGGTGTTTCGCGCGCTTGGGATTTCCGACGCGGAGGCGCGCGCCAAGTTCGGCTTCCTGCTCGACAACCTGCAGTACGGCGCCCCGCCGCACGGCGGCATCGCCTTCGGGCTCGATCGCCTCGTCACGCTGATGGCCGGCGCCGAGTCGATCCGCGACGTGATCGCGTTCCCGAAGACGCAGCGCGCGCAGTGCCTGCTCACTCAGGCACCGAGCCCGGTCGACGACAAGCAGCTGCGCGAACTCGGGCTGCGCCTGCGGGAGACGCCAGGGGCGTGATGCGGCTGCTGGCGTGGGTGCTGGCGCTCGGCTTCGTCGCCGGCGCAGCGGCCTTCACGGCGATCGGCCAGATCGAGGCGGTGGCCCTGCCGCCGGAGGCGCGCGTGACCCTTGCGCTGATCCGCAAGGGCGGACCGTTCCCCTACCAGAAGGATGGCAGCGTGTTCGGCAACCGCGAGCAGAGCCTGCCGCGACGCGAGCGCGGCTACTATCGCGAGTACACGGTGCGCACGCCGGGGGCTCGCGACCGCGGCGCGCGCCGCATCGTCGCCGGGCGCGATGGCGAGCTCTACTATACGGACGATCACTACCGCCGCTTCCGGCGCATCCTCCAATGATCCAGCTGCTGCTCGATGCCGCACATTCCGGCACCTACCGCGTGGCGCGAGCCTGGGAGATCCTGGCCGCCGCGCGTGTGCATGGCCTTTGCATCGCGCGCATTGCCCGGACCGGCCCCGGCGGCAAGGCGGCGCTGCTGCACGAGCTGGCCGTGGCGCTACGGTTTCCCGCCTGGTACGGCGGCAACTGGGACGCGCTCGAGGACTGCCTGACCGATCTGAGCTGGGTGCCGGCGCCGGGCTATCTGATCCTGATCGAGGGCTCGGGCGGCTTGGCGCACGACGAATTCGCGGTGCTGTGCGACGTGCTGGAAGCATCCGCGCAGTTCTGGTCGGCTCGCAGCAAGCCGTTCTATGCCGTGTTCGTGGCCGGCCCGGAGTCGCTGCCGGAGCTGGGCGGCGCATCGCCGGCATGACGCTCAAGATCCCGGTGTCGGTGCTGGTGGTCGTGCACACACGGGACCTGGAAGTGCTGTTGATCGAGCGCGCCGCGCGCCCCGGCTACTGGCAGTCGGTGACCGGGTCGCTGGAGCGGCCGGACGAACCGCTCGAGGCCGCGGCGCGGCGCGAGCTTCATGAGGAAACCGGGCTCGAGTCACCGCCGCACGCGTTGCAGCGCTGGAACCTCACCTACGCCTTTGAAATCTATCCGGAATGGCGGCATCGGTTTGCGCCAGGCACCACGCACAACGTCGAACACGTCTTCAGCCTCGAGCTCCCGGGCAGCGTGCCGGTGACGCTGGCTGCCGAGGAGCACACTGCGAGCCAGTGGCTGCCCTGGCGCGAGGCTGCCGAGCGGTGCTTCTCCTGGTCCAACCGCGACGCGATTCGCATGCTGCCGGATCGGCGTCGTGCCGCGCGGCGCGCTCAAGCCCCGTGCGCGTCAATGCGGCCGCCGCTGCGTTAGAGTCTGCCCCGTGACCGAGCAACTGCGCGTCGCGACGCTCAATATGCACAAGGGTCTGTCGCAGTTCAATCGCCGCATGGTGATTCACGAGCTGCGCGAGGGCCTGCGCGCGCTCGCCCCGGACCTTGTCTTCCTGCAGGAAGTGCAGGGCCTCAACCAGCGCCACGAGCGGCGTTTCGCCACCTGGCCGCTCGCCCCGCAGCACGAGTACCTGGCCGGCAGCGATTGGCAGCACGCCTACGGGTGCAACGCGGTCTACGATCACGGTCACCACGGCAACGCGATCCTGTCGCGGTTTCCGATCGTTTCGATCGAAAACGAGGACGTGTCGAACCACCGCTACGAGCGCCGCGGCCTGCTGCATTGCGTGGTCGCGGTGCCCGGCTGGCGACGCAATCTGCACTGCGTGTGCGTGCACCTGTCGCTGCACGAGCGCGGCCGGCGCCGGCAGCTGGACGCCATCGGCGAACGGCTCGCGGAAATTTCGGCGCGCGGCCTGCCGATCGTGGTCGCCGGCGATTTCAACGACTGGCGGCACCGCGCCAGCGCGATCCTCGAGCACCGCCTCGGCATGACCGAGGTTTCGATCGCCAGCCGCGGCCGCGCCGCGCGCACCTTTCCCAGCCTGCTGCCGCTGCTGCGGCTCGACCGCATCTACGTGCGCGGCTTCAGGGTG
>Ga0155955_1104_pt6 | contig 9415 bp, 7 predicted proteins | sample RifCSPlowO2_02_FD_107609 | JGI IMG/M metagenome (GOLD analysis project Ga0155955, IMG submission 107609) | Betaproteobacteria bacterium RIFCSPLOWO2_02_FULL_67_19
GCGCCGGTCGGCTCGCCGCGCGGACTCTTCAGCTCGGGCAAAGCGTGAAACGCCCGGTACAGGTAGGACGAACCGTCAACCAGCAACAGCGTCTTTTCAGGATCGGTCCCGGACACGATGCGCAAGGAGAAATTGCAGCGGCCCGCCAGCCACGCGCATGAAATCAGCGCGCGCGAGGCCTGGCGCATGCTTGGCATTATGGCAGAGTTCGTCGAGGCGACCGAGCGCCTCGCCGATATCCGTCCCGCGGTGTCGATGTTCGGCAGTTCGCGCGCCGCGCCCGACTCGCCCTACTACCGGCTCGCGGAACAGACTTCGCGCCTGCTCTCGGATGCCGGCTTCGCCGTGATTTCGGGCGGCGGCCCGGGCGTGATGGAGGCCGCCAACAAGGGCGCCTTCTTCGGCAATTCGCCGGCGGTCGGCCTCAACGTGGAGCTGCCGCGCGACCAGCAGGCCAATGCCTACCAGGACATCAGCCTGCGCTTCCGGCATTTCTTCGCGCGCAAGGTGATGTTCCTCAAGTTCGCCACCGCCTACGTCGTGCTGCCCGGAGGCTTCGGCACGCTGGACGAACTGTTCGAGGCGCTCACGCTGGTGCAGACGAAGAAAACGCGGCAGATGCCGTTGCTCCTGATGCACGAGCCTTACTGGCGCGGCCTGCTGGGGTGGTTTCGCGAGCGCCTGGTGGCCGAGGGCATGATCGACCCGGCCGATCTTGGCCTGCTGCAGGTGATCGACGAGCCGCAGGGCGTGGTCGATGCGATCTTTGCGTTCTACGAGAAACGCGGTTTCGAGCCCTCCCCGGACGAGCGCGAGAGTCTGCTGAACCTGTAGAATTGCTGCCATGCGCAAGTCCTTCGCCCTGTTGCTTGCCGCAACGGCCTGCGCCGCCCTGGCGCAGACGCCGCCGAAGCTCGAGCCGCTGCCCGAAGTGCCGCCGCCGCCGCCGGGTGTGCGCGATGCCGCAGCAGACGATCCGCGCGTCTTGATCCGCCCGGAAGAGGGCGACCGGGTCGAGGAGTACCGCGAAGGCGGCCGCGTGGTGATGCTCAGGGTGACGCCGCGCAACGGGCCGCCCTATTACCTGGTCGATTCCACCGGCAGCGGCAACTGGATGCGCCGCGATTCGCTCGACGACGGCGTACGCGTGCCGATGTGGACGATCAAGACGTTCGATTGACTTGTCGGTCTACACGCCGGTCTCGGAAAGCCAGCTCGCAGCCTGGTTGAAGGGCTATTCGATCGGTGCGCCCTGCGCCTTCGAGCCAGTGGCGGCCGGGATCGAAAACACCAACTATTTCGTCACCACCAGCCAGGGCCGCTACGTCCTGACCCTGTTCGAGCGACTGCCCGCCGCGGAACTGCCGTTTTATCTCGGGCTGATGGCGCACCTGGCGCGGCATGGCATTCCGTGTCCGGCGCCGATCGCCGATCTCGCCGACCGTTTTCTTTCCGAGCTGAACGGCAAGCCCGCAGCGCTGGTGACGCGCCTGCCGGGCGTGTCGCTCGAGCGTCCGGGCGCGCCCGAGTGCGCCGAGCTGGGCGGGCTGCTGGCGCGCATGCACCTCGCGGGACGCTCCTACCGCGGCTACCTGGAGAATCCGCGCGGCCCGAAGTGGTGGCGTGTCGCGGCGCGCGAGGTGCGGCCCTTCCTCGATACCGCCCGCCAGCGCCTGCTCGACGAAGAACTGCTGCTGCAGGCCCGGCACCGCTTCGCGGAGCTGCCGCGCGGGCCGGTGCACGCCGATCTGTTCCGCGACAACGCGCTGTTCGAGAATGGCCGCATCTCCGGCGTGATCGACTTCTATTTTGCCGGTGTCGACTGCCTGCTGTTCGACGTTGCCGTGTGCGTCAACGACTGGTGCCTTGCCGACCACGCCAGCGACCGCCGCCTGGACGAAACGCGGACGCGGGCGCTGCTCGGTGCCTACGCGGCGCTGCGGCCAATCAGCGCGCCCGAGCGCGCGGCCTGGCCCGTCATGCTGCGAGCGGCGGCATTGCGCTTCTGGCTCTCGCGCCTGCGGGATTTCCACCGCCCGCGCTCCGGGGCGCTGGTGCGCGTGCATGACCCGGAGCACTTCTGCGAGGTGCTGCGGTTGCGCGCCGGTGCCGCGGCGGCGCCGTGGCCCGGGTGAAACGCGCATGAACACGCGCATCGTATCCATGGCCCGCGGCGCGCGCTGGCTGCTGCAGGGCTGGCGGCTGTTCCGCGTGGCGCCGGCGGGCTGGCTCACGCTCGTGTTCATCTACTGGATGGCGATGACCGCGATCAGTCTGGTGCCGTGGATCGGTGTGGTCGCGGCGATGGCGCTGATCCCGGGTTTTTCGGTTGGTTTCATGGCGGCGAGCCGCAGTTGCGAGCAAGGCCAGGCGCCCGAATTGCGCATCCTGTTCGACGGTTTCCGCACGCGTGCGGCGGTGCAGCTCGGCCTCGGTGCGATGTACGTGGGCTCGCTCGCGCTGCTCCTCGCGGCCACCGCACTGGCCGACGGCGGCGCGCTGGCGCGCTGGATGCTCGAGGGGGTCCGGCCGGCCGATGAGGTCCTGCAGTCCGACGCTTTTCTGGCCGCGCTCACCATCGCCGCAGGGCTGTATGTTCCGGTGATGATGCTGTTCTGGTTTGCGCCACTGCTCGCCGCCTGGCACGCGATGGCCCCCGGCCAGGCGCTGTTCTACAGCTTCTTCGCCTGTCTCATGAACTGGCGCGCCTTCCTCGGCTACGGCACGGCGGCGGCCGCGGTGACGCTGGTGATTCCGTTCCTCGCGCTGAGCGCGCTGCTGCTCGCCTCCGGCGGGCAGCTCAAGATTGCGGCCATGACGCTGGTGTTTCCGCTCCTTCTCATCCTGCTGCCGACCCTCTTCGCCAGCTTCTACGCCAGCTACCGCGACGTATTCGGCGCGCAGGAAGGCGGCTGACGCGCATGCCGCCCGCTGCACCCGGCCGGGTTCGCGAGATCCCGTACAACTACACCTCGTTCTCCGACCGCGAGATCGTGCTGCGCCTGCTGGGGGCGCCGGCCTGGGAGCTGATCAGCGAGCTGCGCGCCGAGCGGCGCACCGGACGCTCGGCGCGCATGCTCTACGAAGTCCTGGGCGAGATCTGGGCCGTGCTGAGGAACCCGTATCTCGAGGACGACCTCGTCGAGCGCCCGAAGCGGCGCGCGCAGCTGCTGGCTTCGCTGCGCGGTCGGCTGGCCGAGATCGAAGCGCGCCGCGGCGACAGCCCTCGCGTGGCGCAGTTGCTCGAGGCCGCGCACGCCGCGACCGAACGCTTCGGCGCCTCGCTGGCGGAGCTGGGCGAGCTGCGGCGGCGCGCGGCGCGCCGCCTGGCGCGCGTCACGCACCGCGACAACGCGCTGTTCGATGGTTTCGCGCGTGTCTCGCACGTCACTGATGCCACCGACTGGCGAGTCGAGTACCCGTTCGTCGTGGTGACGCCCGACAGCGAGGAGGAGATGCTGGCCGTGGTGCGCGAGATGATCGCGCTGGGGCTGAGCGTGGTGCCGCGCGGCGGCGGCACCGGCTACACGGGCGGTGCCGTTCCACTCACGCGCCACTCGGCGGTCGTCAACACCGAAAAGCTGGACGCGCTTGGCGCGGTGGAGTGGCTCGAGCTGCCCGGGGTCGTGCGCCCTGCGCCCACCATCCGCTGTGGCGCGGGCGTGGTGACGCGCCGCGTGATGGACGCAGCGGAAGCCGCAGGCCTGGTTTTCGCGGTCGACCCGACTTCTGCCGATGCCTCGTGCATCGGCGGCAACGTGGCCATGAATGCCGGGGGCAAGAAGGCGGTGCTGTGGGGCACGGCGATCGACAACCTGGTGTCGTGGCGCATGGTCACCCCCGACGCCGAATGGCTCGAAGTCGAGCGCCTCGGCCACAACCTCGGGCGCATCCACGACGCCGACACGGTGCGTTTTCGGCTGCGGCGCTACGCCCCGGGCACGCGCCGGCCGCGCGAGGAGCGCGTGATCGAGATTGCGGGCGCGGGCTTTCGCAAGGCCGGCCTCGGCAAGGACGTCACCGACAAATTCCTCGCCGGCCTGCCCGGCGTGCAGAAGGAAGGCACCGACGGCCTGATCACTTCGGCGCGCTTCCTGCTTCACCGCATGCCCGCGCACCTGCGCACGGTGTGCCTCGAATTCTTCGGCAGTGCGCACGAGGCGGTTCCGGCGATCGTCGAGATCAAGCGCTTTTTCGAGCCGCGCGCCGGCGCCGAAACGCAGGGCCGCGCCGCGCGCCGTGTGGTGCTCGCCGGGCTGGAGCACCTCGATGAGCGCTACGTCAAGGCAGTGGGCTATGCCGCCAAGTCGCGCCGCAACCAGCGCCCCCGCATGGTGCTGATCGGCGACATCGCGGGTGACGACGTGGACGCCGTGGCGAGCGCGGCCTCGGCCGTGGTGCGCATCGCCAACGGCCGCGGCGGCGAGGGCTTCATCGCCGTGTCCCCCGAGGCACGCAAGCGCTTCTGGCTCGACCGCGCACGCACCGCCGCGATCGCGCGCCATACCAATGCCTTCAAGATCAACGAAGACGTCGTGATCCCGCTCGAGCGTCTTGCCGAGTACTCCGACGGCATCGAGCGCATCAACATCGAGTGCTCGATCGCGAACAAGCTCGAACTGCTGGATGCACTCGATGCGTATTTCAGCGCCGGGCTGCCGCTCTACCATGCGGACGCACAGGTGCCGGCGGCGGACATGCTCGGCGAGCGGCCGCAGGCGGCGCGCGAGCTGATCGGGTGCGTGCGCGAGCGCTGGCAGGGGATCGCGGACGCGCTCGAGGCGCGCTTCGCGCAACTGCAGTCCCGCGCCCTGCGGCTTTCCTGGAAGACCGAGGTGCGCGACGAGCTGCGGCGGATCTTCGCGGGCGCCGCCTTTCGCCACATCCTCGAGGGCGCCGAAGGGCTGCACCGGCGGGTGCTCAGGGGGCGCGTCTTCGTCGCGCTGCACATGCACGCGGGTGACGGCAACGTCCACACCAACATCCCGGTCAATTCGGACGACTACGCCATGCTGCAGCGTGCCAACGCGGCCGTGGCGCGCATCATGCGGCTGGCCAAGTCGCTCGGCGGCGTGGTCTCAGGCGAGCACGGCATCGGCATCACCAAGCTCGATTTTCTCGAGCCCGCCGAACTCGAGGCCTTTCGCGCCTACAAAGCGCAGGTCGATCCCGAAGGGCGCTTCAATGCCGGCAAGCTGCTGGCCGGGGCGAATCTGGAGAATGCCTTCACGCCCAGTTTTTCGCTCATCGGCGCCGAGTCGCTGATCCTCGAGCAGACCGACCTCGGCCGCGTCGCCGGCGCGGTCAAGGACTGCCTGCGCTGCGGCAAGTGCAAGCCGGTGTGCGCGACGCACGTGCCGCGCGCGAATCTGCTGTACTCGCCGCGCAACAAGATCCTCGCCGCATCGCTGCTGATCGAGGCCATCCTGTACGAGGAGCAGACGCGGCGCGGCGTGACGCTCGCCCACTACGATGCGTTCAGCGAGGTCGCGGATCACTGCACCGTGTGCCACAAGTGCGCCGCGCCCTGTCCCGTCGATATCGATTTCGGCGACGTCTCGATCGCGATGCGCAACCTGCTGCGCCACGCCGGCCGGCGCCGCTTCAATCCGGGCGCGCGTGCCGCGATGCTGTTTCTCGGGGTGACCGATCCGCGCGCCGTCGCCGTGGTGCGCAAGCTGATCGTCGACTGGGGCTACCGGGCGCAGCGCGCGGCGCACGCGGTGGCGAAAGCACTCGGCCTGGCGCGCGCGCAGACGGCGCGCCCGCCGGCCACGAGCGCGCGGCCGAGCCTGGCCGCGCAGGTGGTCCACTTCGTCAACAAGCCGATGCCCGCAGGCCTGCCGAAGAAGTCGGCCCGCGGCCTGCTCGACATCGAGGATCCGAAGATCGTGCCGATCATCCGCGACCCGGCCAGGGCGACCGAGGAGGCGGAAGCCGTGTTCTATTTTCCGGGCTGCGGCTCGGAGCGCCTGTTTTCGCAGGTCGGCCTGGCGACGCAGGCGCTGCTCTACGAGGTCGGCGTGCAGTGCGTGCTGCCGCCGGGCTACCTGTGCTGCGGCTATCCGCAGACCGCGGCCGGCGAAGCCGAGAAGGGCGAGCGCATCATCACCGCGAACCGCGTCCTGTTCCATCGTCTCGCCACCACGCTCAATTACCTCGACATCCGCACCGTGGTAGTGTCCTGCGGCACCTGCATGGACCAGCTCGAACACTACGAGTTCGGCAAGATCTTTCCCGGATCGCGGCTCATCGACATCCACGAGTATCTGCTCGAGAAGGGCCTCAGGCTGGACGGCGTCAAGGGCACGCGCTACCTCTACCACGATCCCTGCCACACGCCGATCAAGACGCAGAGCCCGATGGCCGTGGTGAACGCGCTGCTGGGCGGCGGCGTGGTGCTCGCCGAGCGCTGCTGCGGCGAGGCCGGCACCCTTGCCGTGGCGCGGCCCGACATCGCGACGCAGGTGCGCTTTCGCAAGGAGGAAGAGCTGCGCCGGGTTGTCGGGGCCGAGCGACGGGCCGGACACGCGGGGGATTTCAAGCTGCTCACCACCTGCCCTTCATGCCTGCAGGGGCTGGCGCGGTTCTCAGATGACACCGGCGCCGAGGCCGATTATATTGTGGTGGAAATGGCGCGCGCCGTGCTCGGTGCGGACTGGCTGCCGCGTTTCGTCGAGCGGGCCAACCGCGGCGGCATCGAGCGCGTGCTGCTCTGATCGTAACCTATCGGACCTGACGTGACTGAATTCGAGTTGCCGAGCCTGACGCCGAACGCCGTCCCCAAGTTTGTCGACGCGGCGACTGCCAAGGCGTGGGTGTCGAGTGTGCCGCTGGCCAACGTCGCCGCCGCGCAGCAGGCGCTGCTCGAACAGCTGCAGCAGTTCAACCGCTGCGTGACGCGCCCCAGTGCGCGCCTGGGCGCGCTGGACGTGCTGCGCGAGGCGGTGCATTTCGTGCAGATCGAGCAGGCCAAGCGCTTCACCAATCGCGCCCTGCCGATGGCGGAGGCGGAAAGCGCCGTATTCACCACCACGATCGCCCTGTGGGAACAGATGCGCATCGGCTATCTGCGCTGCCTCGCGGCGGTGTTCGACAACGAGCCCGGGATGCGAGCGGAGGCGGCGCGGATCTGCCAGCGTGCGCTGACCTGCGCCGGACTGAAGATGTTTCATCACTATCGCGCCTGCCGCGTGGTGGCGAGAGGCGAATGGCGGAGCCTGCACGCCGTGTATGCCAAGGCCGAGGAACTGAAAGTCACCGACGAAGTGGTGCGCGATCCCATGAACCGGGACGTCTTCGAGAGTTCGCCGCGCATCGCCTATCTGCGTGGCGTGCTCATGGGCATGGCGAGCCCCAACGAGCTCAGCCAGCGCCAGCTGACCTTTATCGCGCACTTGCTCGAGCGCTGGTCCGTCAAGGTCGAAGTGAAAGCCGAGCGCCCGGCGCCGGACGAGGTGCCGCCGCTGGTGGCCGATCTGGCGAGCGACGCCTGTCCGGCGCGCGACGGGCAGGAAGTCAAGGCGCCGCGTTATCTCGACACCCGGCCGCTCGCCGCGACGCTGCGCAACCGCATCGGCCTGCTGCGAAAGGGCGAATCGCCGGCGAAGCTCGCGCTGGGCGAGGATTGCGTGCAGCCGATGTGCGAACAGCTGCTGGTGTTTCTTTACCGCCAATGGTGTCAGCAGCAGCGGCCGCGCGGCGCCGAGCGCCGTCCCGCCACCGGCATCGCACTGACCGGCAACGACCTGGCGGCGATTCACTATCACATCTCGGGCAAGCCGTTCCGCCAGCCGGGCGTGCCCACGGAGCTCTCGAAGAAGGAGCGCGAGGAGCTCGCGACCTTCGGCCGCATCAGCACGCGCGAGGAGGATTTCAGCCACGCCCGCGGCTATCAGCTGGAGCAGTGGCAGTTGCGCGACGAAAGCGCCACCGGCCTGAAAATCATGCGTCCGGCCGCAACCGAGGGCAAGCGCCATACCAGCGGTCAGCTGATCAGCATCCGGCGCGAAAGCTCGCAGCAGTTCGTGCTCGGCCAGGCGCGCTGGATACTGGAAACGCAGAAGGGCGATATCCTGGCCGGCATCCGCCTGCTGCCGGGATTGCCCGCGGCCATCGCGGTGCGCCCGTCGGGACTCAATGTGGCGAACGAGCGCTACGTGCAAGGCTTGTCGCTGACGCAGACCGAGTCCTCTCCCCCCACCATCGTCCTGCCACCGGGCTGGTACAAGCCCAAGCGGGTGGTGGAGGTGTTCGTCGAGGCGCCCGTCAGGGCGCGGTTTCTCGACCTGCTCGAACGCGGCAGCGACTACGAGCGTATCGCCTACGAAGTCGTGGTCTAGCGGCCGTGCCCGAGAACGCCGCTCCGCACCCGACCGGGATCACCTTGCACCAGGCTTCGCGCGTGCTCGAGATCGCATTCGAGGACGGCAAGTCGTTTCGCCTGCCGTGTGAATACCTGCGCGTGTACTCCCCGTCCGCCGAGGTGCGCGGCCATGGCCCGGGCCAGGAGCTGTTGCAGGCCGGCAAACGCGCGGTCGAGATCCGTCGCGTGGAGCCGGTGGGTTCGTATGCCGTGCAGCTCGTATTTTCGGATGGTCACGATACCGGGATCTACTCCTGGGACTACCTTTACGGCCTCGGGGAAAACCAGCAGCGCCTTTGGGACGAATATCTCCGGCGCCTTGCCGAAGCTGGCGCCCAGCGCGATTGAAGCGGCCACTTACTTTCGCAAAAACCTTGAAAGATACTGATTTCGGCTTCGAGCGGGTGCCTGAAAGTGAGAAGGCGGCGCGCGTCGGGCAGGTCTTCGACGCGGTCGCCGACCGCTATGACCTGATGAATGACGTGATGTCGTTCGGGCTGCACCGCCTCTGGAAGGCGTTCACGGTATCGCTGGCGCGGGTCCGGCCGGGCGAGCGCGTGCTCGACATCGCCTCGGGCAGCGGCGATCTGGCACGCGCATTTCGCGTGCGCGGGGCCGATGTCTGCATGACTGACATCAACCGCCGCATGCTGGCGCGCGGGCGCGATCTTGCGCTCGACGCCGGGCAGACGGCAGCGGCTGTCCAGTGCGACGGCGAGCGCCTGCCGTTTCCGGAGGGCAGTTTCGACTGCGTTACGGTCGGCTTCGGGTTGCGCAACATGACCCACAAGGAGATCGCCTTGGCCGAGATGATGCGCGTGCTGAAGGCGGGGGGGCGAATTCTGGTGCTCGAGTTTTCGCAGGTCTGGAAACTGCTCGAGAAGCCCTATGCCTGGTATTCGTTCAATGTGCTGCCCTGGTTGGGTCAGCGTATCACCGGCGATGCCCCCGCCTACCGCTATCTGGCGGAATCGATCCGGACCCACCCGGACCAGAAAAGTCTTGCGGCGATGATGGAACAGGCTGGACTGGAGCAGGTCGAATACTTCA
>Ga0155955_1013_pt1 | contig 9406 bp, 10 predicted proteins | sample RifCSPlowO2_02_FD_107609 | JGI IMG/M metagenome (GOLD analysis project Ga0155955, IMG submission 107609) | Betaproteobacteria bacterium RIFCSPLOWO2_02_FULL_67_19
CCGTTCGCCCTTCTCGAACGTGAGCAGGATGCGCTGGCGGTGCTCGTCGCCCAGTGCGACGAACACCTTGGCCATGGCGCGCCATTCCTTTGGCACGGTGCGCAGGGAGCTGCGTTTCATACCGTCCGCATGTCCATGTGTTTAAGTATTTCGACATATAGCCGCACCCCTTGTCAAGCACGGCATTGCCGGCGCGCAATATTGCGATGCGGCATCGGCAGCGTAAAATATCGCTCCCCTCTGATCGGCAAGGACATTTCCATGATCGTCCGCGACAAGCTCTATATCGGCGGCCAATGGGTGGCGCCGAGCGCTGCCCTGAGCATCGACGTGCATCGCGCCGGCGACGGCGCCGTCATGGGAACCGTGCCTGCGGGCGCGGCGAAGGACATCGACGCGGCGGTGAACGCCGCGCGCAACGCGTTGCCGGGCTGGAGCGCCCTGCCGGTGGCGCAGCGCGCCGATTGCCTGCAGAAGATCTCGGACGGCCTCAAGGCACGCGCCGACGAACTCGCGAAGATCATCGCGCAGGAGGTCGGCATGCCGGTCAAGATGTCGGCGCGCATCCAGGCGGGTCTGCCGATCGCCAATTTCGCGAATTACGCACGCATCGCGCGCGAGTTCAAGTTCGAGGAACGCGTCGGCAACTCGCTGGTCGTGCGCGAGCCGGTGGGCGTGGTGGGCGCCATCACGCCCTGGAACTATCCACTGCACCAGATCGCGCTCAAGCTCGCACCCGCGCTCGCCGCCGGCTGCACGGTGGTGCTGAAGCCCTCCGAGGTGGCGCCGTTCAACGCCTTCATCCTCGCCGAAGTGATCGACGCGGCCGGCCTGCCGAAGGGCGTGTTCAATCTCGTCACCGGTCTCGGCTCCACGGTGGGCGAGGCGCTGGTGAGCCATCCGCTGGTCGACATGATCTCGTTCACCGGCTCGACGCGCGCCGGCAAGCGCATCTCGGAAGTCGCGGCGCAAACGGTGAAGCGGGTTGCACTCGAGCTCGGCGGCAAGTCGGCCGCGGTGATCCTGGACGACGCCGATCTGGCGAGCGCGGTGAAAGCGACGGTCGGCAACTGCTATCTCAATTCGGGGCAGACCTGCACCGCACTCACGCGCATGCTCGTGCCCGAGTCGAAATACGCCGAAGCGGCGAAGGTCGCCGCCGAGGTCGCCAACAGCTTTACGCTGGGCGACCCGCTGTCCGAGGCCACCCGGCTCGGGCCGCTGTCGTCTTCGATGCAGCTCGAGCGCGTGCGCAGCTACATCCGCAAAGGCGCCGCGGAAGGTGCCGAGCTGCTCGCCGGCGGCGCGGACGCGCCCGAGGGCGTTCCGGCGGGCGGCTATTACGTGAAACCCACCGTATTCGGCAAGGTGCGGCCCGGATCGACCCTCGAGCAGGAGGAAATTTTCGGTCCGGTGCTCTCGATCGTCACGTACAGGGACGAGGAGGACGCGATCCGCATCGCCAACGACACGCCCTACGGGCTTGCCGGCGCGGTGTGGTCCAAGGACGAGGCCCGCGCGCAGCGGGTGGCGCGCCGCATCCGCGCCGGGCAGGTCGACGTGAACGGCGGCGCCTTCAACATGAACGCGCCGTTCGGCGGCTTCAAGCAATCGGGCCACGGCCGCGAAGCCGGTGTGTACGGGCTGGAAGAGTTCCTCGAGTACAAGAGCCTGCAGCTCAAGAGCTAGTCGCCCGGTTTTCGACGAAGCGCGCTTTCCAAGGGAGCTTGCATGAGCGTAAGACAGTTGCTGGACCTGCAGGGACGCACCGCCATTGTCACCGGCGGTTCGCGCGGGCTGGGACTGCAGATCGCGGAGGGGCTCGGCGAGATGGGCGCGAAGCTCGCGCTGACCGCGAGAAAAAAAGACGAGCTCGACGAGGCCGTACGGCATCTGGGCACGATGGGGATCGAGGCCCACGCCTGGGTGTGCGACGTCGGCCGGCGCGAAACGATTCCCGGCGTCTTCGACCAGATCCTCGCCAAGCTCGGGCGCCTCGACATCCTGGTGAACAACGCCGGCGCGGTGTGGGGCGCACCGGCCGAGGATCACCCGCTGGAAGCCTGGGACAAGCTCGTCGGCCTGAATCTGGTCGGCGGCTTCGTCATGGCGCAGCAGGCGGCGAAAAAAGCGATGATCCCGGCCAAGTGGGGCCGCATCATCTTTGTCGCCTCGGTCGCGGGACTTACCGCGAGTGACCCGGCGGTCGTGCGCACCGTGTCGTACAACGCCACCAAGCACGCCGTCGTCGGCATGGCGAAGCAGCTCGCCGCCGAATGGGGCGAGCACGGCATCACGGTCAACGCGATCTGCCCCGGGTTCTTCCCGTCGAAGATGACGCGAGCCACGCTCGACACCACGGGCGAACTGGTGCGCAAGGTCACGCCGACGCGCCGGCTCGGCGGCCCGGAGGACCTCAAGGGCCTCGCCGTGCTGCTCGCCTCGGAGGCCTCGCGCCACATCACTGGCCAGGCCATCGCGGTGGACGGCGGAGCGATGCTGATCTGATGTCGAAGGCGCTCGAGTACGCGCGCGGCCGGCGGAGAAAGGTTAGCCGGTCGCGCTGCGCCTCAGGCGCCCGCAAACAGCCGGCGCCCGCTCCAGAGCCACGCCAGCCCGGCCAGCATCGCCAGCCACAGCATGCCGAAGGCGTAGGCATACGCCTGCGGATCGTAGCCGGCGGCGCTCTGCGGCCAGCGGCCGATCACGAGCCCCACGCCCCACTGGCCGAGAAAACTCCCGCCAAAGGTGAAGATGTTGAGCGTGGCGTTGACGCGGCCCGTCATCTCGCGCGGATAGCGGCGTGTGAGGATGGAATAGGCGAGCGAGCCGACCGTGCCGCAGCCGACGAACAGCATCCAGAGCAGCGGCGCCGCAACGGTCACGCCCAGCGCGAGCGGCGCAAGGCATGCGGCGGCGCAACCGATGCCGCCCGCGAACAACGGGAATGCCGAGCGCCCACGGCGGGCAAGCGCGTCGGCTGCCCGCCCGTAGCCCAGGAAGCCCGCGATCAGCGCAAGATTGGCGAAAAGCAGCACCTGCCCCACCTCGGCGCGCGAATACCCCGCCACGTCGCGCAGCCAGGTCGCCATCCACAGCGTGAGCAGCGAGCCGACCGCCGCCTGCAGGCCGAAGAGCGCGAGCCCGACGCGCCAGAATGCGGCATCGGCGAGGATGCGCCCGACTCCCGCAAGGCTTTCGGCGAGCGACTCCCCGTGCCGGGTCTGCGCGCGCTCCGGCACCACCGCCGCGAGCAGCGCCACGACCGCGAAATTGAAGCCGACCAGGATGAGGAAGATGTCGCGCCAGCCCAGCAGCCGCAGCAGCAGCTCGAGCGGCACCGAGGCGCTGATCGCGCCGAGCCCCCCGGTCGCGAACGCGATGCCGTTCAGCATCGCGATGCGTTCAGGGGGATGCCACAGCACCCAGGCCTGGAACGACGCCATCAGGCAGCCGGAAACGCCGAGACCGATCAGCGCGCGTCCCGTGACCAGCTCCGCGTACGACTGTCCCGTGGCGAACAGCAGCGCGCCGCATGCCGCCACCAGCAGGAGCGACGCGTTCACGCGCCGCGGACCGAAGCGGTCGAGCAGCACGCCAAGCGGAATCTGGAACGCGCCAAAGGCCAGGAAGTAGACGCTGGTGAGAAATCCCAGTTCGGCAGCCGAGAGCGCGAACTCCTCGGCCAGCAGCGGTCCGAGCAGCGCGTTGATCGCGCGGTAGTTGTAGGACAGAAAATACCCGGCCAGGAACGGCAGGGTGACGCGAAGGAGTATCAAGCCTTGGGCGTTTCGAGGCCGCCGGTATAGAAGCGGTTCCACGTCGGGCTGATGATCAGCTCGTTGACGCAGGTGCGCGCCGGGAGCGACGCCACGAACAGGATCGCCGCGCCGAGGTCCTCGGGCTGCGCCATGCGCGCGCGCTCCTCCGCCGAAGGCGGCACCGGGCGCTTCTCGAGGATCGGCGTCGCCACTTCCCCCGGCAGGATCGAAGTGGCGCGGATGCCATTGCGGCACTCCTCGATGTTGATCGATTCGGTGACCGCGATCACGGCGCGCTTGGTGGCGTTGTACGCCGGACCGGTCAGCTGGCTCGCGTAGCGTCCGGCCCACGAGGAGACGTTGATGAGGAGGCCGTCGCGGCGCGCGCGCATGCCGGGAATCACCGCGTGGCAGCAATAGAACAGGCCCGAGAGGTTCGCCGCCACGACCTCGTCCCAGCCTTCCAGCGTCATGGTCGCCAGGTTGCGCTTGCCGCCGCCGATGTTGGTCCCGGCGCTGTTGACCAGGATGTCGATCCGCCCGTGTCGCTGCTCGATATTGGCGGCGGTTGCCGCGACCGCCTTCTTGTCGCACACGTCGAGCAGGATCGCCTCCGCGCTGCCGCGGCGCTGGATTTCGGCGAGCGCCTGCTCGTTGGTGCGCGCGGTGCGGCCGGAGATCACGACGTGCGCGCCGGCCCTGGCGAGTTCCAGCGCTCCGGCGAGTCCGATGCCGCTGCCGCCGCCCGTGATCCAGGCGACCTTTCCCGCGAGGTCAGTGCCTGGCATATTGCTTTGAGCCGAACAGGTTCTCCCTCTGCTCCGGCGTCATCTGAGCGCGCCGCCGGTCGGCGAGCACCTGCAGCGCGCGTTGCACCGCGGGTCGCTCCGCTATGCCGTCGCGCCAGCGCTTGACCGCCGGGTACTCGTCGATTTGGACGCCCTGGCGCTCGGGAAACCGCAGCCACGGCATCACCGCCATGTCGGCGATGCTGTATTCGCCGCAAGCGAGGAAAGCGGACTCCTTCAGGCGCCGCTCGAGCACGCCGTAGAGCCGGTTCGCCTCGTTGCCGTAGCGGTTCATCGCGTAGGGAATCTTCTCCGGCGCGTAGCCGAGGAAGTGGTGCGCCTGCCCGAGCATCGGCCCGATGTGCCCCATCTGGAACATCACCCACTGCATCACCTGCCAGCGCTCGCGCAGGTCTTCGGGCAGGAAGCGGCCGGTCTTCGACGCGAGGTAGAACAGCATCGCGCCCGATTCGGCGAGCGCGAACGGCTTGCCGCCGGGTCCGTCGCTGTCGATCATCGCCGGCATCTTGTTGTTGGGCGAGATCTTGAGGAACTCGGGCTTGAACTGGTCGCCGGCCCCGATATCCACCGGATGCACGCGGTAGGGCAATCCCGTTTCCTCGAGCAGGATGTGGACCTTGTGGCCGTTCGGCGTCGGCCAGGTGTAGAGCTCAATCATCGTCGTAGATCACCATGGTGCCTGCGAGTTTGTCGTGAAATCCCTGCTTCCGGCGGTCGATCGCGATCCAGATGAAGCCGAGCCCGAACGGCAACGCCGAAACGAGGTAGGCGAAATAGCGCCCGACCAGCTGGCCGGTGCTCGGCGCCCCACCGCTGGTCGCGTTCACGATGCGCGCCGAAATCGCCATCTTGCCCGGGGTCGCGCCGCGATATTTCCAGAACAGGATCACCGCGAGCGCCGGCAGCACCACCTGGATCGCGAAGTCCCAGAATCCGGCCACGCCGAACTCCTGCGCGCGCTGCAGGTACTCCGTGCCGTAGACCGCGAACAGCAGCGGCACGATCACGATCAGCAGGATCAGCGTGTCGATGGCGGAGGCCACGACGCGCTTCCAGAAGCCGACGTACTCGACGCGGCGCAGCGCGGCCGCTTCAGCCGAGCTTGACGAGCTGCTTGCCAAAATTCTCCCCCTTGAGCAGGCCGATGAATCCGCGCGGCGCCTTCTCGATGCCTTCGATCACCGACTCGCGCGTCTTCAGCTTTCCCGCGATCACCAGATCGAGCAGCGCGCGGTTCGCCTCGGCATAGCGCTCCTGCCAATCGAAAACGATCATGCCCTGCAGCTTGATGCGGTTGACGAGGATCGACCCGTAGTTCTTCAGGCCGTAGGGCTCGGCCTGATCGAAGGTGGAAATCCGGCCGCAGATCACGATGCGCGAGAACGGGTTCATGACGCGCAGCAGGGTGTCGAGCGTTTCGCCGCCGACGTTGTCGAAGTACACGTCGACGCCCTTCGGGCACGCCTCCTTCAAGTCGCGGTGCAGATTGCCGGCCTTGTAATCGATGCAGGCATCGAAGCCGAGATCCTTCGTCACGTAGTCGCACTTTGCCGGGCCGCCGGCGATGCCGACCGCGCGGCAGCCCCAGATCCGGGCGAGCTGCCCGACCACGCTGCCCACGGCGCCGGAGGCGGCCGAGACGACCACCGTCTGTCCCGGCGTCGGCGCGCCGATGTCCTTCAGCCCGAACCAGGCGGTGCGCCCCGGCATGCCAAGGCATCCGAGATAGTACGAAAGCGGTACCCGCGTCGCATCGACCTTCGTGAGCAATTCGCCTTTCAGGCAGCCGTACAGCTGCCAGCCCGAAGGCGCAGTCACCGAGTCGCCGGGCGCGAACCCGGGGTGCTTCGACTGCAGCACCTCGCCGGCGGTCTCGCCGGTCATCACGTCGCCGATTTCGACGCCCTTGGCGTAGCTCTTTTGCTGGCTGATGCGGCTGCGCATGTACGGGTCGAGCGAGAGCCAGAGGTTCCTCACCAGCACTTCGCCCGCCTTCGGCGCCGGCGCCGGTGATTCGATCAGCCTGAAGTTGTCCTCGCGCACCGCCGCCGCGGGAAAACTCGCCAGCGTCCAGGCCTGGTTCGGCGTCATCTCAGGCCGCGACGCGATCGAGCGCCGCAAAGCGCGCCAGATGATGCTCGGCGTCGCCGAACTGCTGCGCGATCATGGTCAGGCGCCGGAAGGCGTGCGACACCTTCAGCTCCTCGGCCATGCCCATGCCGCCGTGCAGCTGCACCGACTCCTGGCTGATGTGGCGGCAGTTGTCGGAGATCTTGATCTTGGCGGCCGAGACGGCGAGCTGCCGCTCGCGCACGTCCGCGGCGTGATCCACCTTCGAACAGGCCACGCAGGCCATGGACTTCGCCTGCTCGTACGCCACGTACATGTCCACCATGCGGTGCTGCAGCGCCTGGAAGGTGCCGATCGGCACGCCGAACTGCTTGCGCGTCTTGAGGTAGTCGAGCGTCGTGTCGCAAGCGAACTTCATCGCGCCCACGGCTTCGGCGCACACCAGCGCGGTGGCGAAATCGGTCGCTTCCTCGATCAGCGCGAGCGCCTCGCCCTCGCGTCCCAGAAGCGCATCGGCGCCGACCCGCACCGACTTGAGCGCGACATCGCTTGCGCGCATCTGGTCGAGCGTGCGATAGGTCTTCAGGCGCGCCGCGCTGCGCTCGACCAGAAACAGGCTGACGCCCTTCGCGCTGCGCGCCGAGACCACGAGCCGTTCGGCGAGCGGTGCCCCGAGCACCACCACCTTCTCGCCGCTCAGCTCCCAGCCGCCGGCCGCGGCTTTCGCTTCCGTCTTCACCTGCGCCAGGTTGTAGCGCGCGCCCCGCTCGCCGTGCGCGAGCGCGAGCCGCAAGCGGCCTTCGACGACCCGCGGCAGAAGCGCTTTCTTCTGCGCTTCGTTGCCCGCGCGCGCGACGAGCCGCGCGGCCAGCATGGTCGCGAGGTAAGGCTCGACCAGGAGCGCCTCGCCAAAGGCTTCCATCACGCCCATCAGGTCCACGGCACCGCCACCGAAACCGCCGAATTCCGCCGGCAGCGGCAAACCCGTGACGCCCATCTCCGCAAGCGTTGCCCAGGCTTCGGCGCTCCAGCCCGCGTCGGAGGCGACGATCCTGCGGCGCGTCTCGAAGTCGTAATCCTTGGCAAGAAAACGCCGCACCGAATCGGCCAGCAGCTGCTGCTCTTCGTTGTAGTCGAAATTCATGATCGCCTCACAATCCCAGGGTCATCTTGGAGATGATGTTGCGCTGGATCTCGTTGGAGCCGGCGTAGATGGTGGTCTTGCGGAAATTGCAGTAGCGCGGCGCAAGCCCCGCGGTGAAGGCATCGAACTCGCCAGGCGCGCCGACCGCCTTGAACGGCTGCGCCAGCGGCCCCACCGCCTGCATCGCCAGTTCGGTGAGCGACTGCTGGATCTCGGTGCCCTTGATCTTGAGCATCGAGACGTCCGCCCCGGGCGGCTGCCCCGTGCGGCGCATCTGGTCGAGAAAGCGCAGGTTGGTGATCTCGAGCGCCATCAGTTCGACCTCGACACGCGTCAGCTTGTCGCGAAAGCGCGGGTCCTCCAGCAGCGGCCCGCCGTCGTCGCCGGGCTGGCGCGCGGCGAACGCCTTCAGCCTGGCCAGCTCGCGCTTGGACGCACCAATGCGGCCCGTGCCCATGCGCTCGTGGCCGAGCAGGTACTTGGCCACCGTCCAGCCCTTGTTTTCCTCGTAGACGAGATTCTCCGCCGGCACGCGCACGTCCTCGAAGAACACCTCGTTCACCTCGTGGCCGCCGTCCATCAGGATCAGCGGCCGCACCGTGATCCCCGGGCTCTTCATGTCGATCAGCAGGAAGGAAATGCCTTCCTGTTTTTTTGCCATGTTGGAATCGGTGCGCACCAGGCAGAAGATCCAGTCGGCGTACTGGCCGAGCGTGGTCCAGATCTTCTGGCCGTTGACGACGTACTCGTTGCCCTCGCGCAGCGCCTTGGTCTTGAGCGAGGCGAGGTCCGAGCCCGAACCCGGTTCGGAGTAGCCCTGGCACCAGAAATCGTCGCCGTTGTAGATGCGCGGCAGAAAGCGCTTTTTCTGCGCCTCGCCGCCGAAGCGCAGCAGCACCGGGCCGCACATGGCGAGCCCAAACGGGATCAGCTGCGGCGAGCCGACATAGCCCAGCTCTTCTTCGAAGATGTAGCGCTGCACCACGTTCCAACCGGTGCCGCCCCACTCCTTCGGCCAGGCAGGCGCGACCCACCCCTTCTTGGCGAGGATGCGGTGCCAGCACAGCAGGTCCTCGCGGGTCAGCTCGCCGTAGCTCGCCACCTTGTCGCGCAGGTCCTGCGGCAGGTTGGCGTTGAGCCAGCCGCGCACCTCGTCGCGAAACGCCAGCTCCTCCTGGGAATAGTTGAGGTCCATGGGATCTCCTCGTTGCAGCAGGAAGGTCGAGAATACCCCGTCCCCGGCGCTTGCGGGAGGGGCGCTGGCGAATTGGATCGGGGACCGTATGATGTCGCGGTGAAGCGATCCCCCGATTGCGCATTCGACCACGTCGTGATCGGTGGCGGCTCGGCAGGCTGCGCGCTCGCGGCGCGTCTGTCCGAAGACCCCGCGGTCCGCGTGTGCCTCCTCGAAGCCGGCGGCAACGGGCGCTCGCCGCTCATCGACACCCCGGTGCTGCTGGCGGTGACCGTGCCGCATTCGATCCATAACTGGGCGTATCAAACGGTGCCGCAACCCGGACTCTGCGGGCGCCGGGGCTACCAGCCGCGCGGCAAGGCGCTCGGCGGCTCGAGCGCGATCAACGCCATGATCTACATGCGCGGGCATCCGCGCGATTACGACG
>Ga0155955_1018_pt1 | contig 9323 bp, 9 predicted proteins | sample RifCSPlowO2_02_FD_107609 | JGI IMG/M metagenome (GOLD analysis project Ga0155955, IMG submission 107609) | Betaproteobacteria bacterium RIFCSPLOWO2_02_FULL_67_19
CCCGCGCCTTCCCGGCACAGTTCCTGCACCGCGTCGGCGAGCGCCCGCTCCTCTTCGTCGCGCGTCGTATCCTCGGCGTCGCCGCCGACCGGACGGTAGCGCACCTCCACCGGGTAGAGCCGGCCGGAGACCTCGATCGCCGGCGCGGCGTTGAAATGGCGCGAGAATTTTTCGGCGTCGATGGTAGCCGAGGTAATCACGACTTTCAGGTCGCTGCGTCGCGGCAGCAATTGCTTCAGGTAGCCGAGCAGGAAATCGATGTTGAGGCTGCGCTCGTGCGCTTCGTCGATGACGAGCGTGTCGTAGGCGCGCAGCTGCGGGTCGCCCTGCGTCTCGGCAAGCAGGATGCCGTCGGTCATCAGCTTGATCACGGTGCGCGGCCCGACCTTGTCATGAAAGCGCACCTTGTAGCCGACCCGCTCGCCGGGTTCGGTCTGCAACTCTTCGGCAATGCGCGCGGCCACCGAGCGAGCCGCAATGCGGCGCGGCTGGGTGTGGCCGATGAGGCCGTTCGCGCCGCGGCCCATCTCGAGCAGGATTTTCGGGATCTGGGTCGTCTTGCCCGATCCCGTCTCGCCGCAGACGATCACCACCGGATTCTGCTCGACCGCGCTGCGGATCTCGTCGCGCCGGGCGCTGATCGGCAGCGCCGGGTCGAAGCGGATGCGGGACGTCATCCCTCGCCGAGCATGCGCTCGACGTAGCGTGCCAGCAGATCGATCTCCAGGTTGACGCGCACACCCGGTGCGAGGCGCTTGAGCGTCGTGACGGCGAGCGTGTGCGGAATGAGGTTGACCTCGAACGCGTCGCCTGCGACGCGGTTCACGGTGAGCGAAACACCGTCGACGCAGATCGACCCCTTGCGCGCGACGTAGCGCGCCAGCTCGCGCGGCACGCTCACGCGGAGCCGGCGCGACTCGCCCGCGTCCTCGAACGCGAGCACCTCGCCGACACCGTCGACATGCCCGGTGACGAGATGCCCGCCCAGCTTGTCGCCGAGCGCGAGGGACTTCTCCAGGTTGACTCGGTCCGGGCGATCCAGACCGGCGCTGCAGCCGAGTGTCTCCCGCGAGACGTCGAAGCCGAGCTTGCGACCAGCATGTGCCACCACTGTGAGGCAGCAGCCCTGCACGCAGATCGAATCGCCGAGCGCCACGTCCGCCAGATCGAGCGCCCCGGCGTCGATCGTCAGGCGCACGCCCTTTTCGAGCGGCGCCACCGCCTCGATGCTGCCGACCGCCTGCACGATTCCGGTGAACATCAGAGCCTCGCGAGAATTCTCAAGTCGTCGCCGACACGGTCCACGCTGCGGATGGAGAGCTTCGGCCGCGCTTCGAGCGCATCGAACGGCGGCAGATGGAACATCCCCTGCGCGCCGTCGCCGAGCAGGCTCGGGTTGAGGTAGAGCAGCAACTCGTCGACGCAGCCCTCGCGCAGGAGCGAACCGTTCAGCCGCAAGCCCGCCTCGACGTGCAGTTCGTTCACGCCGCGGCGGGCCAATTCCTCGAGCATCTTCGGAAGATCCACCTTGCCCTGGGGATTCGTAAGGGCGATGGTTTCGGTACCTCCCGGGGCCGTTCCCGGCCTGGCGCAGAAGACGATCGTGTTGCCGCCCTGCAAGATGCGCGCGCTCCCGGAAATCTCGAGGCGGCTGTCGACCACGACGCGCAGCGGCTGGCGCGGTGTCGCGACTTCGCGCACCGTGAGTCGCGGGTCGTCCGCCTTCACGGTGCCGATGCCGGTGAGCACGGCGCAGGCGCGCGCGCGCCAGCGATGGCCGTCAACGCGTGCGTCGGTGCCCGTGATCCACTGGCTGCGGCCATCGGCGAGCGCGGTGCGGCCATCGAGCGTCGCCGCGATCTTCATGCGCACCCAGGGGCGGCCGCGCGTCAGACGCGAGAAGAAGCCGAGGTTCAGCTCGCGCGCCTCGTCCTGCAGCAAACCATGCTCAAAGCGGATTCCGGCCGCGGCCAGCGTCTCGCCGCCGTGGTGCGCCTCGGGGTTGGGATCGCGGATCGCAGCCACGACGCGCGCCACGCCCGCCTGCACCAACGCTTCGGCGCAGGGCGGCGTCCTGCCGTGGTGGTTGCAGGGCTCCAGCGTCACAAAGGCGGCAGCGCCACGTGCCGCGCTGCCCGCCGCAGCGAGGGCGTTCGCTTCTGCGTGCGGTGCCCCGGCCGCCTCGTGCCAGCCTTCGCCGACCACGCGCTCACCCTGCGCCAGCACGCAGCCGACACGCGGATTGGGCGTCGTGCTCCAGAGGCCCTTCTCCGCCAGCGCGAGCGCCCGCCGCATCAGGGCGTGGTCGGACGCGGAAAATGCGCTCACTTGTGGCGCTTCTTGCTCTTCGCCACTTCCTGCACCGCCTCGCGGAAATCGTTGGGCGTCTCGAAACTGCGGTACACCGAAGCGAAGCGGATGTAGGCGATCTTGTCCAGGCGCGCCAGTTCGCGCATCACCAGGTCGCCGACGCGGCTGGTCGGCACCTCGCGTTCGCCGAGCGAGCGCAGCTTCTCCTCGATGCGATCGACCGCCGCGTCCACCGCCTCGGTCGCAACCGGGCGCTTGCGCAGCGCCAGGCGCATGCTCGAGGTGAGCTTGTCGCGATCGAAGTCGGTGCGGCTGCCGTCCTTCTTCACCAGGCGCGGCATCTTCAGGTCGACGCGCTCGTAAGTCGTGAAGCGCCGGTCGCATTTGACGCAGCGGCGGCGCCGGCGAATGGTATTGGCTTCCGGATTGCCGCGCGTATCCACCACCTGCGTGTCTTCGGACTGGCAGAATGGGCAGCGCACGATCGCGCCTCAGGCGTACACCGGGAAACGCGCGCAGAGCGCCTTGACCTCGCGCGCGACCCGCTCCAGGATGCCGCCGTCGGCGGGCTGTTCGAGCACGTCCGCGATCAGGTGGCCGAGGCGTTCGGCTTCGGCCTCGCCGAAGCCGCGCGTGGTCATCGCCGGCGATCCGATGCGGATCCCGGAGGTGACGGTCGGCTTCTGCGGATCGTTCGGGATGGCGTTCTTGTTGACGGTGATGTTGGCTGCGCCGAGCGCCTCCTCCGCCGCCTTGCCGGTGATTCGCTTGGCGCGCAGATCGACCAGCATCAGGTGGCATTCGGTGCGCCCCGAGACGATGCGCAGGCCGCGCCGCGCGAGCGTCGCGGCCATGACCTGCGCGTTTTTCAGCACCTGCTTCTGGTAGTCGCGGAACTCGGGCCGCTGCGCCTCGCCGAACGCCACCGCCTTGGCGGCGATGGCGTGCATCAGCGGCCCGCCCTGGATCCCGGGAAAGATCGCCGAATTGAGCACGCGCTCATGCTCGGCGTTGGCGAGAATCATGCCGCCGCGCGGCCCGCGCAGCGTCTTGTGCGTCGTGGTCGTGACCACGTCGGCGATGCCGACCGGGCTCGGATAGATCCCCGCCGCGATCAGGCCGGCGTAGTGCGCGACATCGGCCATCAGCAGCGCATCGACGTCGTCGGCGATGCGCCGCAGCCGCGCCCAGTCGATCTGCAGCGAGTAGGCCGATGCGCCCGCGATGATCACGCGCGGGTTGTGTTCGTGCGCGAGCTTTTCGGCTTCGGCGTAATCGAGCACCTCGTCGGCGTCGAGGCCGTAGGAAATGGCGCGGTACAGCTTGCCGCTCGCGTTCACCGCCGCGCCATGCGTGAGATGGCCGCCGTGCGCGAGCGACATGCCGAGCATCGTGTCGCCGGGCTTGAGAAACGCGAGGTACACCGCCTGGTTCGCCTGCGACCCGGAATGCGGCTGCACGTTGGCGTACTCGGCGCCGAACAGCTTCTTCGCGCGCTCGATCGCAAGCTCTTCTGCCATGTCGACGAAGGCGCAGCCGCCGTAGTAGCGCTTGCCCGGATAGCCTTCCGCGTACTTGTTGGTGAGGACCGACCCCTGCGCGGCAAGCACCGCGGGGCTGGCGTAATTCTCCGATGCGATCAGCTCGATGTGCTCTTCCTGCCGGCGCGCCTCGAGCCGGATCGTGTTCCAGACCTCGGGATCGGACTGCGCAAGCGGGGTGGCGGCGAACATTGGGGCGGCGGCGGGAAAGGCGCAATTTTAACAGCGCCCCCACGGGCGCCCGCCTAAACTACGCTCGGCGGCGCGAGATCGCCCGGACGGTCGATATCGCGGATCACGCCGGGGTCCCCGACCGGGATTTTCACCAGTTCCGCCTCGTGGGCGGCGACGATCCGGCGCGCACCCTCGTCGCCGCCAAGGGCCTCGAGTTCGGCGCGAAAGCGCCCCGCGATCCCCACGGGATGGCCGCGTCGGGCGTGGAAATACGGCGCGGCGAGCGCGGCGCCCGCGAGCAGCGCATCGCGCACCGCTGCAATGGAACTCGGACGCACGAACGGCATGTCGGCCAGCGCCACCAGATAGCCGTCGGCCTCCCCGGCGGCACGCACCGCCCACGCCAGGCTCGCGCCCATGCCCGCCTCCGCATTCGGGCACACGCTGACCTCGCAGCCTTCGGCCTGCAGCAGCGCCGCCAGCTCGCCCGAACGCGCACTCACCACTGCGAACACCGGTGCGATTTCCGCGCCGAGGTGGCGCGCGGCCTGCACTGCGATCGGAAATCCGTGCGGCAGTGGGTGCAGCAGCTTGTCCGAGCCGAAGCGGGAAGCCGATCCTGCCGCGAGCAGCAGGCCGAGAATCTTCAAGATTGCGCGGACGCCGTTTCGCAGGCGGACGGATCGAAGCGGCTCTTTTCCTTCGCCGCCCAGCTCGGCTCGGTCACGCCGTGGCGCACTGCGGTCATCTCGGCAAGGATCGCCACCGCAATCTCCGGCGGCGTCTTCGAGCCGATGTACAGCCCAACGGGCCCGCGCAGCCGCGCGATCTCGGCCTCCGAGAGGTCGAATTCAAGCAGCCGCCGGCGGCGCGCGTCGTTATTTTTCTTCGAACCGATCGCCCCGACGTAAAAGGCCGCCGACTTGAGCGCCTCGAGCAGTGCCATGTCGTCGAGCTTCGGGTCATGCGTCAGCGCCACCACCGCGCTGTGGCCATCCAGGTTCATGCCCGCGATCACATCATCGGGCATGCCGCGATCGAGCGCCACGCCCCCGAGATCCCAGCCGTCGGCGTATTCGGCGCGCGGATCGATCACGGTGACGTGGTAGTCGAGCATCTTCGCCATCTCGGCGAGATAGCGGGTGAGCTGGCCGCCGCCGATCAGCACCAGCCGCCAGCGCGGCCCGTGCACGTTCGACAGCACCTGGCCGTCGAACTCGAGCACGTCCTGCCAGCGGCCGGGCTCGAGCGTCGAGCGTCCGCTTGCCATCTCCAGACGCCGGCGCACCAGCTGCTGGCTGCCGATCGAGGCGAGCAGCGCCGCGATGCCGCTGTCCGCCGTCACGGGCTCGAGCACCACCTGCAGCGTGCCGCCACAGGGCAGGCCCCAGCGCGTCGCGTCCTCGTTGCTGATGCCATAGGTGACGAGCTGCGGCTTCTCGGCCGCAAGCGCCTTGGCGCGCACCTTCTCGATGAGGTCGTCTTCGACGCAGCCGCCGGAAACCGATCCGGTGACCTGGCCGTCGTCGCGGATGGCCACCATGGCTCCGATCGGGCGCGGCGCCGAACCCCAGGTCTTGACGATGGTGCCGAGCGTGACGCGGTGCCCGGCCTTGCGCCACGCCTCCGCGTTGCGGAGGACTTCGATGTCTACGCTATCCATCAGCGCATCTTACGCCTCGCGCAGCGCTCAGGCGTAGCAGCGCAGGCGGCGGGAAAATTCGGCCAAAGGCCCGACGCCACTCGCCTCGGCGCGCTGGCACCACTCCTGCAGTTCCCGCACCAGCTGCTCCTTGGAGGCGTTGGAGCGTTCCCACAGCGAAACGAGGTCGTCTCGCATTGCGATCGCCACAGCCAGCGCCTTCGAATTCTTGACGACTTCCGAAAGCCGGACCCGCTCGGATTCCGACAGGTGCTGCATGCGCGTCAGGTAGCTTTTCAGCGGCTTGAGCGCTTCGGCATCCTGCGGTGACCAGCGCCGCAGCCGTTCCAGCTCTTCCAGATAGGTGCGTCGCAGCGACCCGGCATAGCGTTGCAGCACGTCGTAGCGGTTGGCAATCACGGCCTGCAGGGTCTGCGCATCGCACACCGGCTTCGGCGCCTCGAAGCGGGGCTTCGGCGCCACGTTCCTCACCCTGGCGAGCCCGAGCAGCTCGAGGCCGCGGATGTAGAACCAGCCGATGTCGAACTCGTACCACTTCGACGAGAGCTTGGCCGACGTCGGGAAGGCGTGGTGGTTGTTGTGCAGCTCCTCGCCGCCGATCAGGATGCCCCAGGGCGACATGTTGCGGCTCGCATCCGGCAGCGGGGTCTCCCAGTTGCGGTAGCCCCAGAAATGGCCGATACCGTTGATCACGCCAGCCGCCCAGAACGGGATCCACACGATCTGCGCGAGCACGATCAGCAGGCCCGGCACCAGGCCGAACAGGGCGATATCGACCGCGCCCATGAGGAACAGACCGTAGATCGCGTGCCTCGAATAGATGTTGCGCTCGACCCAGTCGTCCGGTGTGCCGTGACCGTAGCGCTCCATCGTTTCGCGGCAATGGCTTTCTTTCACGTACAGGAACACGCCCAGCCACAGCACGCGGTTGATGCCGTGGATCTGCGGGCTGTGCGGGTCTTCCGCCGTCTCGCATTTGGCGTGGTGCTTGCGATGGATCGCGGCCCATTCCTTGGTCACCATCCCGGTCGTGAGCCACAGCCAAAAGCGGAAGAAGTGCGACACCAAGGGGTGCAGCTCCAGCGCGCGATGCGCCTGGCAGCGGTGCAGATAAATGGTGACCGCAGCAATGGTGACGTGGGTGAGGCCGAGCGCCACCAGCACGTAGCCCCACCAAGGAAGGTCGAACAGACCAGCAAAAAACATCAGGAATTCTCTCCACGTGCCGCAAGAGGCGGCGAGCGGGGGCATTCTACGCGAACCACCCTGCCTGCACTAGGCGGTCGCGCACACTTTGCGCGCGCGAGGCGAAGCCCCTTGAAATGTCCTAAGCCCCCGTTGCGGAAAGGAAATTTCGACCCGCCAGCGCACCGACTTCGCACCCGCGATCGCCACCGGTTGCGGCGCAAGCGTTCTGACTGCCCTGGCGCGATCGCGACCGACAGCCGTCATAATCACCCCAAGTCTACGGGAGCGTTGCCATGCTCGAATTGCTATTTGACCCCCAGGCCTGGATCGCCTTCGCCACGCTCACCGCGTTGGAACTGGTGCTCGGCATCGACAACGTGATCTTCATCTCGATCCTGGTCGACAAGCTGCCCGCGGCCGAGCGCGAGCGCGCGCGCCGCATCGGGCTGGCCATGGCGATGTTCATGCGCATCGGGCTGCTGTTCCTGCTCGCCTGGATCATCGGCCTGACGGCGCCGTTTTTCACGCTTTTCGGGCACGAGGTCTCCGGCCGCGACCTGATCCTCATCGCCGGCGGCTTGTTCCTGCTGTGGAAAAGCGTGGGCGAGATCCACCAGCTTCTTGAGGGCGAGGAAGGCGGCCGCTCGGCCGCGGTGGGCGCCAGCTTCGGCGCCGTGGTGATGCAGATCATGGTGATCGACCTCGTGTTCTCGCTTGACTCGATCATCACCGCAGTGGGCATGGTGTCGCGCCTCGAGGTCATGATCGCGGCGGTCGTCGCCTCGGTTGCCTTGATGATGGTGTTCGCCGGGGCGATCGGCCGCTTCGTGTCGACGCACCCGACGATCAAGATGCTGGCGCTCGCCTTCCTCGTCGTGGTCGGCGTGGTGCTGATCGCCGCCGGCTTCGACCACGAAGTGCCGAAGGGTTACGTCTATTTCGCGATGGCGTTCTCGGTCGCGGTCGAGCTGCTCAACATCCGGCTGCGCAAGCGCGCCGCGCCGGTGCACCTGCACGAGCGCTACACGCGCGACGGCGAGCGCGGCTAGCGCCTGGCGAACGCCGCCGCGAAAAATCCATCGCTGCCGTGGCGGTGCGGCCAGAGGCGCAGCTCGCTTCCGGTGTCGAGCGGGATGCGCTGCTGCGCGAGGATCCCGGCGCAGGACAGCGCCTCGAAGCCGGGCACCTCACGCAGGAAGCGCAGCGTCACGGCCTCATTCTCCTCCGCCAGGATCGAGCAGGTGGCGTAGACCAGCCGCCCGCCCGCCTTCACCAGGCGCGCGGCGGCGGCAAGGATGCGGAACTGTTCCTCGGCCAGCGCGGCGACGCGCTCGGGCCCGTAGCGCCACTTGAGGTCCGGATTGCGGCGCAGCGTGCCGAAGCCGCTGCAGGGCGCATCCACCAGCACGCGATCGATCTTTCCCGCCAGGCGCCGCGCGCGCAGGTCGTTCTCCCCGGAAAGCACCAGCGGATGGATGTTCGACACGCCGGCGCGAGCCGCACGCGGTGCGAGCGCGCCGAGCCGCTTGGCCGAGACGTCCATGGCGTAGAGCCGCCCGGTGCCGCGCATCAGCATTGCGAGCGCGAGCGTCTTGCCGCCCGCGCCGGCGCAGAAGTCCGCCACCATCTCGCCGCGGCGCGGCGCCAGCAGATAGGCCAGCAGCTGGCTGCCCTCGTCCTGGACTTCGACCGAGCCGTCGAGAAACAGCGGATGCCGGTTGATGGCAGGCTTTCCGGCGAGGCGGATCCCGGCCGGAGATAGCGGCGTCGCGTGAGCCTCCAGTCCAAGGCGTGCCAGAGCGTCCCCGCGCGAGAGCCGCGCCAGGTTCACGCGCAGATCGAGCGGCGCCGGTTCGAGCAGGCCGCGCGCGATGCGCATCGCTTCCTCGCCGCCCTGCTGCTCGACAAGGCGCATCCAGAGCCAGTCCGGGAGATCTGCCTGCACGGCGAGCGGCTGCGCCGCGACGCCCGCCGACCGGATGTGCGCGACGAAATCCGATTCCAGCCCCAGCGCGCGGCCCGACAGGCCGAACAGCCGCACCAGCGCCGCCAGCAGGAGCAGCCGTGGCGCACTGCTCCCCGCCGCCGCTTCGAGCGTGCGCTTGCGCCGCAACACGGCATACGCGGCTTCCGCGACGAACGCGCGATCGCGCTGCCCGAGCTGGCGGTGGTTGCGAAAATAGGCCGACAGGGTCTGATCCGACGGGCCGGCAAAAGTGAGCAGCTGAGCCAGCACGGCCTCGGCGTGCGCCAGCTGGCCCGGAGTCGGCTTCAAGGCGCGGTGATGCGCAGCGCGATCTTGTTGATGCGCGTGCCATCCCTCTCGGTCACCTGGACGCGCACCGGCAGATACTGACGGTCCGCGGCCAGCCAGATCTCATCGCTGCGGCCGCCCGGTCCGTCCTTGTGCCGCACCAGCTTGAGCGCGTCGAACTCGCCCGCTGCCG
>Ga0155955_1045_pt1 | contig 9302 bp, 10 predicted proteins | sample RifCSPlowO2_02_FD_107609 | JGI IMG/M metagenome (GOLD analysis project Ga0155955, IMG submission 107609) | Betaproteobacteria bacterium RIFCSPLOWO2_02_FULL_67_19
ACTCGACCCAATGCCCAAACGATCGAGGCGGCGGTAGCCAAGTGCTACGGCGTTCCGGTCGCCAACGTGCTGGAGCGCTCGAACGCGGATGCCTATAAGGCGGCGGTGTACTTGTTGCGGCGAGTGGCTAATCTGCCGCTAGCGCTGGTCGCCAAGCGTGCTGGAGTCTCGCCGCCACGCGTGTCGCAGATTCAGGCGGCGATCGAACGGGGCAAGCTGGATCAGCCGTTGAAGGATCTGCTTGAGAGGTATAAAGTAAAGGCCTGACCCCACTTATGTGCTGTTGAAGGATCTGCTTGAGAGGTATAAAGTAAAGGCCTGACCCCACTTATGTGTGTAAAGTAAAGGCCTGACCCCACTTATGTGGGTCCGTGGTCCCCTTATCAGGCGACGGCAGGTCACCGCGCGACGGGCGGCTTGGGAGCGATTTTCGGGGCGGTTTGCAATGCCGGCGTCACGACAAACTTCCAGTCCGAGTATTTTGCGGCGCCTTCGAAGGCATTGTCGCGCGGCTGGAAATTCGCCGACTTGAGCGGCTTGTCCCCCGAGAGACTGTGCACGCCCATAATGCCGCCGTCGGGCGCATTGACCAGCCCCCATTCGTCTTTGCCGGTGATCGGATCGACGTAAATCCGCCGCAGGTAGCGCTCGGTGCCGGCCTTGCGCGGATCTTTCAGCAGGTCGGCGAGTGCGCGTGGATACTGCCGCGGTCCATTCAGATAGTAGCGCTCGATCGCCTTGCGGTACTGGTTGCCGACATACAGGAGTTCGGCCTCTTTCTCGCGCAGGGCGGCGGTGTGCCAGACCTCTCCGATAAGGGCGAGGCCGCCGGCGAGGATGGCGACGATGAACAGCGCTGTGAGGTAGGTGAAGCCCGCGCCGCTGCCGTGCGCGCCCCTTGTTCGCGTCCGAAAGGGTCTCACGATTACCAGTCCTCGTAGGCCGAGCCGTCCAGGGCTTTGCCCTGCGCGCCGCTCCTGACGTCGTAGACGCCGCCCTTCTGCGGGTCATCCGGCGGCACGATCACCCAGGTGGCGGTGCTTTCGGTGATCGGATCGAGCGGCGTCTTGCGCAGGTATTTTTCCGAAGCGAGCGCTTCGATGGATTCCGGATACTTGCCTTTGTCGCCGTAGTACTTGCCGATCGCATCACGCATCTGGTAGAGGTTCTCTTTCAGTACAACCTCTCTCGATCTGTCCACGCTTGAGAAGTAGCGCGGCACGGCGAGCGTCAGCAGTATGGCGATGATCGCGAACACCGCGAGCAGTTCGATCAGCGTGAAGCCGGAATTAGCCGCAGATGCACGCCTGTAAATGCTGAGATTCGACATTGGTTTTCCTACCATTCCCGGTAGGGCCGCCCGTTGATGCCCTTGCTGGAGGCGAGCGAAAACACGTCGAACACGTCGTCGCCTTCCTTGGGATCGTCGGGCGGGCTCGCGTAGCTGCGCTTGCCCCAGGTTTCCACGGCCGTGAGACCGGGGTCGGAGGCAAAGGGATCGCGCGGGACGCGGCGCAGGAAGTAAATTTTTTCTTTCTTTGGATTCTTCTGATCTTCGACACCCTCGACTAAGTCCTCCAGCCGTTTCGGGTAGCCGGAGTCGCCGACACGCTTCTGGATGCGGCCCTCGTCCGACGCCTGCTTGTAGACGTCGACCGCTTCGCGCACCTCGCGCAGCGCGCGCCGCAGGTCCTGTTCCTTGCCGCGTTGAACCACAATTTCGTTCAACGGCAGCGCCACCGACGCGAGAACGGCGATGATGGCCACCGTAATCACCAGTTCGATCAGCGTGAAGCCCGATGCCGGTTTCACGGTGCGCGTTTTGTTATCGCTGCGGGCCTGGTTGCACGCCGCCGAACGGGATCATGGTCGGCGCAGGTGGCGTGGTCGTTAGGCCTGGCGCCGGGGCAGTGCTCTGCGGAGGCCTCGGCTGCGGCGGTGGAGCTGCGGGTTTCGCCGGTATGAACGGCTTCACAAAGGGTGACGCCGGCGCAGCCCCGGTCGAAGCCTCGGTGCCGGCGGAGAACTCGAGAATACGCGCTTCCGGGCGCGTGATCGTGCGCACCAGGCGCGGCGTCATGAGCAGCACGATCTCGGTTTTCCCGATTGAATCGCGCGTCGCCGAGAACAGCCGGCCGATGATGGGCAACTCGCCGACACCCGGCACGCGGTTGGCGGTGCGCCGGTCTTCATCGCTGATGAGCCCGGCGAGAATCTGCGTCTCGCCGTCCTTCAGCCGCAGCACCGTATTGGCGTTGCGCGTGCCGATCTGATAGGTGAGGGTGCTCGTCGTCGAGCCGCGCACTTCGCGCACGATGTTGCTGACCTCGAGTCCTACCTTGATGCCCACCTCGTCCTCGAGATAGATGAGCGGCTCGACCTCCAGCTTCAATCCGACATCGAGATAGCTCACCGACTCTGACACAAAACCGCCCACCGCGGCGGCGGTGGTGGTGATCACCGGCACGCGGTCGCCGATGTGGATTTTCGCCTTCTCCTTGTTCTTCACCCGGATGCGGGGATTGGCGAGCAGGCTCGTGGTGCCGTCCTGCTGGCGCAGCGTGAGCAGGAACAGCGGGTCTGTAAACGACAAACGCACAATTTCTGCGCCGCGATTGAGCCATTCGGGCAGGCTCAACACGCCCGGCGTCCCGCCCGTGGTAGTGGTTGTGCCGCCGGTCGTGGTGGTGCCGCCGCCCACCAGGCTCCAGGCGATCGAGTCGGGGAAACGCAGGCCGAGCTCGAGAAGCCGGTTGTAGCCCACTTCGAGCACCTCGACTTCCAGCATCACCTCGGGTTCGGCGAGGTCCTGCGCGGCGATCAGCCGTTCGGCAAGCCGGATCGCGTTCGGCGTGTCCTTGATGACGAGCAGGTTCAGCTTCTCGTCGATGAAGATGTCGCGCGTTTTCACGATGGCGCGGATCATGTTCGCCGTCTGCTTCACGTCCGCATTGGCGAGATAGAAGCTTTTCACCACCATTTCCTGGTGCTCGAGCCGTTTCTGCGGCGTGTTCGGAAACACCAGGATGGTCGTCTCGTTGACGATCTTCTGTTCGAGCTGGTTGCTGGCGAGCACGAGCCGGATCAGCTCCTCGACCGTCGCGTTGCGCACGGCAATGCTCGTCCTCTGATCGGTGCGCACGTCCTTGTCAAATACGAAGTTGATGCCGGAAGCGCGACCGATGACGTCGAACACCGCGCCCAGCGTCACGTCGCGCAGCTCCAGCAGGATCGGCTTGGTCGTGGTCGTCCTGAGCTGGGGCGTAGCGACAGCGGGTTTGACGGTCTTCTCCTCGATCAGCCGCTGCAGGCGCCGGGCCTCGCGCTGTTCGGGGTTCTCGGCCAGCACCGGTCGCAGCACGTTCTGCGCCTCCTGGTACTTCTCCGCCTTGACGAGCTTCTCGGCGTTCGCAACCACGGAGCGGTGGCGCTTGTCGGTTTCGATCTGCGCAAGCCCCGCGCGCGCCCGTGCGTGCTGCGGTTCGTATTTCTGCACGCGCTGGTAGAGTCCCTCGGCGAGTTCGAACTGGCCGGCGAGCCGCAGCGCTTCGGCCTGGCTCAGCCATTGCGCCACCAGCAGTTCGCGCTCGCGGAAGTACTCGGTCCGATAAGCGTGGTTCTCAGGGCTCTCTCTGGAGGCTTTTTCGAGCACCGCCAGCGCCTGCTCGCCCCGGCCGCCCTCAAAGTGCTCGCGCGCTTCCTTCAGGATGGGATCGGAGACGCAAGCGGCAAGCAGCACGCAAGCCGCGAGCAGGCTCAACAGTCCAGCGAGGAAGTGGTGGCGGCCTGGAATCATGTTGCGCTACCGGGAGGAGTTGGGTTGATTTTACAGGCTTTTCAGCAGTATGCCAGAGGCGCGTGTCAGGTTTATTGCGCTTCGGTTTCGTCCTGCGGCCGGAAGTGGATCGTCAGGCGCACCTGCGCTTCGAGCACGGTGTCGCCCACTTTCTTGCGTTCGAAGCGCAGCGCGTCCACCGACGCGATAGGCATTTCCTTAAGGACATTGCCGATGAACTCGCGGATCTGCGCGTAGGCGCCCCGGATAGGCAGGGTGACGCGGTACGCTGCGAGCCCTGCGCCACGGGCCTCCAGCCGGTATTCGCCCTGCTGCAGCTCGAGCTTCGCATTGCGCGCAAGCGAGTACAGGTGTTCCAGCTCGCCGGTGAGCTGCTCGACCGGCGGAAAGAGGTTCTGAAAACGCCGCAGCTTCTCCGTGCGTTGGTCGCTGGAAACCGGTTGGTATGGAGAACGAGCCTTGAGGCGCTCGGCGGCACTGCGCTGCGCTTCGAGTTCGCGCTCGGCCGGCTCCACGGCCGTAAAATAGAATGGAACGCAGAACACGAGCACGCCGAGTCCCAGTACACCCGCCGCACCGATGGTATCCAGCAAGCTTTGCAGGCGCCTCATGGCGTTACTCTGAACGATGTCTGGACCGAGAATTGTATCGGCCGCTGCGGGTCTTGGATCTGCACCTGGTGGTTGACGAGATGCACGTTGAAAAACGCCTTCGCGGCCATGAGCCTGCGCAGATACTCGAGCATCGCTTCCTTGTCACGCGCCTCCGCGGTGATGCGCAGCAGCCGCTGCTGCGCATCCGGCTGCAACTGGAGAATCGCCACGTCCCTGGTCGCCGCCTGTTCCAGCGCGTAAACGAGCAGCGCCCACGGCAGCGACAGCTGGCGTACGACCGCTTCCGCGTTCTTCACCTGCTCGTCGAGGCGCTCCTTGGGTATCGCCTGCGGCGCCCGGCGCCCGGCGCTCAGCAGGCCCGTTGCGGTTTCGGCCCGCTCGAGATCGAGCTGGACTGCCCGGTAGCGCACGACGAGATCGCCGGCAATTGCCAGCGCGACCACGAGCAGCGCATAGCCCAGCCAGCGCGGCCGGCGCGGCCGGACGATATAGTCGAGTTCGAGTCGCCGGAGCGTCATGACGCGGTGAGCGCGGCGGTGTAGCGACTATCCTCGGGCAGCGAGATTCCCGGGGGCCAGAACGCTTTCGTCACGAGCAGCTTCCAGTCGCCTGCGCGCGGCGGCGGCGCGTTCGCCAGGAGCGGCGTGTGCACCAGAACCGTATCGGGTACCTGCTCGAGGTTCACCCTCCACCGCTCACGGTCAAGCAGGTTGACCCACTCGTCAGGATGATGGTAAGACCCCTTCGCGTTCTGAACCGTAATCCAGCGCCGTCCGGCGATGAGCGCAAGGCACGCCCGTTCCGCTTCGACCAGCAGGAACCAGGCGCCCGCCTTCGGGAACTGCCGGCGCCAGCAATTGAAAGCCGACATGAGGTAGGGCTGGACCGAGACGAGCTGCGGTCGCGCTTCTCTCGGAAAACAGGCGCGGAGCGCCTCGAGAAGACCGGCGTCTATGGCGCAGGCGACTTGTGGCGCGCTCACGCGCGTGTCGCCCACTCGCACGTCCCATGCACGGCAGCGCTCGCCATGTACCTTCGCGAAGTGAAACCGCGCGAGCGCTCGCTCTTCATCCATGCCGCTCACCCCGGCGCTTGGCGGAACCAGGGCGTAGCGGGCGAAGTGATTGGACAGGACGATCGTGACGGAGACCGGGTCCTTGCGCCATGTTTCCGTTTCGGACCGCAGCGCGGCGACTGCACCCTGCCAGGACTCCGGGCCGTATGCGGGATCCACCTCGACCGTGCGCTTGGCAACGATTCGGGGCTTGAGCCCGGCGCCGAGCCTCAGCCACGATACCTCGGCCGGCGCCAGCGAAACGAGCAGCCGTTCACGCAACAAACGTAACACGGTTGATCTCCTGCAGCGTGGTGTCGCCATTGCGTACTGCCTCGATCGCAGCTTCCCGCAGGAAGCGCGTGCCGGCCTTGCGCACGGCTTCCTTGATCAGACGGGTCGCGGCGCGGGTCGTGATCAGCTCGCGGATTTCGTCGTTCAATATCATCAGCTCGGCGATCGCCTTGCGTCCCTTGAAGCCCGAGCCGCGGCACTCGCGGCAGCCGCGGCCGATGCGGAAACGAAAGGAGTGGGATGCCTCGGCGGAAACCCCCGATTCCTGGAGCAGCGCGTCGTCAGGGCAGTAATCCTCCGCGCAATGCGGGCAGACGAGGCGCACGAGCCGTTGCGCGAGGATCGCATTGAGCGCAGCCACGAAGCTGTAGAGGTCCACGTTCATGTGCATGAAGCGCCCGATCACGTCGAACACGTTGTTGGCGTGTACGGTGGTGAAGACGAGGTGTCCCGTGAGCGCCGACTGGACCGCGATATTCGCGGTTTCCGGATCGCGGATTTCTCCCACCATGATCTTGTCCGGGTCGTGGCGCAGGATCGAGCGCAAGCCCCGCGCGAAAGTGAGACCCTTCTTCTCGTTGACGGGAATCTGGAGCACCCCGGCCAGCTGATACTCGACCGGGTCCTCGATCGTGACGATCTTGTCCTGACCGTTATTGATCTCGGTGATCGCCGCGTACACCGTCGTGGTTTTGCCGCTGCCCGTCGGACCGGTGACGAGCAGCATGCCGTGAGGCTCGTGCGAAAGCCGCCGCAACGTCTTGATGTCTTTGGTTTCGAAGCCGAGGCTGTCGAGCGAGAGCTGCTGATGAGTGCTCTCGTAAAGCGATTGCTTGTCGAGCACCCGCAACACCGCGTCCTCGCCGTAGATGCTCGGCATGATGGAGACGCGGAAATCCACCGCGCGCCCCCGGTCGAGCGCCTTGAAGCGGCCGTCCTGCGGCACCCGGCGCTCGGTGATGTCGAGTTCCGCCAGCACCTTGACCCGCGCGATCGCCTGCTCCGCCTGCTGCACGTCCTGGATGAGCATGATCTGCGACAGGATGCCGTCGATGCGGAACTTGATCACCAGCCCTGTCGGCAACGTTTCGAGGTGGATGTCGCTGGCGCCGATCTTGAGCGCGTCGCGCAGCGTCGAGCGTACGAGGCGCACGACCTCGCTCGTCTCGTCGCTGATCGCCTTGAGGGACAGGTCCTCGCTGCGCTGGCGCTCGTCCGCCACTTGCGCTGTCTCCGCGTGCACCGTATCGAGCGCACGCAGCATCTCCTCGTGGCTTGCGAGGAACGCAACGAGGTCGCCACGGTGTGCAAGCCCCCAGGAAAACGGCAGCCGGATCCGTTCGTCCGCCCAAGCCTGCAACTCGGCCTGGAACGGATCGTCGGTCACAAGCACGGCATCGCCGTGCTCGTTGCGGACGAGGACGCAGCCGCGCTGCGAGCATTCGCTGAAAGGCAGAATATCGAAGGCCGGCGCCGCGCGGCGCATCGCATCCATCCGTAATACCGGCATCCGCAGAGTTGCGCCGAGCCGCGCCATGAATTCGTCGGGACCGAGCGCAAGGCGCTCTTCGAGCGCGTCCACGAGGCGGCGGCGGGCGCCCGCGGCTACACCGCGCGCCGCGGTAATGTGCTCTGGCGCGATGGGTTCGATCTTGTCGGAGGTGGTCAGGCTCATCGCAGGCTTCCCGCGAGTTCGAAGATGGGCATATACATGAGGATCACGATCGCCCCGATCACAACGCCGATCACCGCCATCAGAATCGGCTCGAAGAGTCTCGTAAACCAGTCGACCCAGCGGCCGATCTCCTCGTCGTGAAAGATGGCGATGCGGTCCATCATTTCTCCCATGTTGCCGCTGTGTTCGCCCACTGATAACAGCCGCAAAGCAACCGGTGTCGTGAGGCCGTAACGGTCCATCGATTCCGACACCGACCGGCCCTCGCTGATCGTGCGGCTCGCCGCGAATAACCGCTCGCGGAGCACGGGATGAAGAAGCTCGGCGCCCATCTCGAGCGCGCCGACGAGCGGCATCCCGCCCCGCAGCAACATCCCGATTGTGCGGTAAAAGCGCGCGAGCTGATAGACCTTCATCTTTTCGCCGACCGCCGGCAGACCCCACAACGCATTTTCAATCGCGGCGCGCGCACCCGCACGCCGCGCCGCGTACCACAGGGCGGCTCCGAGCAAGATCAATGCGCCGACGACCACCAGCGCATGGCCTTCGACCGTCTGGCCCCACAGCAGGAGGAACTTGGAGAACAGCGGCAGATCGGCGCCCCGCTCCTCGTAGATCCGGCTGAAGCGGGGCACGACATAAAGCAGCAGAAAGAGGCTCACCAGACCACCGACTCCGATGAGCAGCGCGGGATAGATGGAAGCATTGACGAGCCGCTTGCGGATGGCGTCGAGCTGGTTCTGATACGCGACGTAGCGCAGCAGCGCCGGCGCAAGGTCACCTGTTCTCTCGCTGGCTCGGACGGTCGCGACGTATAGCGGACTGAACGCGTTCGGGTACTGCTCGAGCGCCGCGGAAAGCGCTCGTCCCTGGCGGAGAGTCGATGCAATTCGCTCGAGCACCGTGCGAAACTCAGCGTGCCGCTCTTTCTCCGCGAGCGTCTCGATCGCCGCAACCAGAGGCAGCCCGGCGTTGAGCAGCACCAGCAGTTCCTGGCTGAAGAGCAGAACCGGAAAGCGGTCGCTGCGCTCGAACCGCAACGCAAGCAGGTTGGATTTCCTGCGCACGGTGAGAACGGTGTAACCGCGGCTTGAGGCCTGCTCGCGCGCGCTTGCCTCGTCGAGCGCATGAAGGTCCAGCGACTCGACCCGGCCCTCCTGCGTGATTGCCCTGAGCTCGAATTGCATACCCTTATATTAGCCGCAGATAAACACGGATAAACACAGATTTCAGAAATCCAAGACGATACGCTTGACGTCTACCCGAGCCCTGCCGAAATTGACCAAAAGACAGACTTTGAGCCCTCCGGTGTTGGCTGGTCTTGCGTCATATCCGCGTATATCTGCGTGTATCTGCGGCTTATTGTTCCTGGGTTTTGTCCCGCGTTCATCGGCGGTTTGTCGCCTTTAGTGGTTCGTGATGTCGGCGTTCTCGCTGGAGCCGCCCGGCTGACCGTCTTTTCCGTAGGAGATGAGGTCGAAGTCGCCGCGCTCGCCCGGAGACTTGTACACGTACGCCTTGCCCCACGGGTCCGGCGGCACGGCTTTTTTCAGGTAAGGCCCGTTCCACTTCGGCTCGTTCGGGGGGCGCTGCATGAGCGCGCCTAAACCCAGCTCCGTCGTTGGATAGCGCCCCGTATCGAGCCGGTACTGGTCGAGCGCCTTTTCAAGCGCGTCAATCTGCGCTTTAGCCGCAGTGACTTCGGACTTGCCGACCTGTCCGAAGTAACGCGGCGCGACGTAGCCGACCAGCAAGCCGATGATGGCGACCACCACCAGCAATTCGAGAAGCGTGAAGCCGGTCTTCCGGCTCAAAGCTGCGGAACACATTCTGCGGCGCACGACCTCCTCCCTGTTTCAGCAAAAATAC
>Ga0155955_1051_pt1 | contig 9286 bp, 7 predicted proteins | sample RifCSPlowO2_02_FD_107609 | JGI IMG/M metagenome (GOLD analysis project Ga0155955, IMG submission 107609) | Betaproteobacteria bacterium RIFCSPLOWO2_02_FULL_67_19
CGCCACCGGCCCCATGGACTGACCGATGCGAAACGGAAGCTTTGGGACGAGAATCATCATGGCATCTGCAACGGCGCGCCGAACCCGTACATCCTCGGCTACGAGTTCTCTGCGGACGTCCTGGTTTTCCCCGTTCCCGCCGGTATCGCTCCCGCAGACAAGGATGAGGCCAGGGCCTTTTGTCGTACGCTCGGAAAGGCGTTGGTAGTCGGAGCGCAGGAGGTTCTGGAAATCGAAGCCGACGAGATTGCGTACTTTCAACATCCGGATGGTGCGGGCGGATGGACGCTAGTGTTCTACGAAACCGCACCGGGGGGCGCCGGCTACCTTGAGCAGCTTGCAAGGAATCTCGGTGCCTGGGCAGGCGCAGCGCAAGAGAGGCTCTACAACCACGACTGCGAACGCGCCTGCTACCGATGCCTGAAGTCAGCGCGGAACCAGTTCGATCACGCGCTGCTCAACAAGGGATTAGTACGAAGCGTCCTTTTCCAGTTGACCGAGGCGCAACCGACCGCGACCCCTCGCCCTGGACGCACGGGCGATGGCCGAAGCCTCTCAGTCGAGTGGCTCGCCTCATTGCAAGCAAGCGCGGGCGTAGTCGCAGCATCCGGAACCGCGATCGAAATAGCCATGCTCGACGCAATCCGCGTTGCGGCCCGCCTGCCGGTGCCGGTGGCGCAGCATTCAATCCTCGCGGAATCGGGAGAACTGCTGACGATCCCGGATTTTGCATACCCCGAGCGAAAGATCGCGATCTATTGCGATGGATTCGCCTATCACGGCAACAAGGAGACGCTCGAGAGTGACGCGCGAAAGCGAAATACGCTTCAGTCAGACGGATGGGCAGTACTGACGTTTTGGGGACGGCAGATTCTCAGAAACCCAGCAGCGTGCGAGTTGCAGATCTGGCGGTGCTTTCAACACCGGCGCGTTAACCAAGAACGTCAAGCGGCCTGAAGCTTCGCCACCGCCACCGCCAGCCATTTCACGCCCTGGCGGCCGAAATTCACCTGCACCCGGGCGTCGCCCCCCCGCCCCTCGGCGTCGACGATGACGCCGGCGCCGAATTTGGGGTGCGTCACGTTCTGGCCGATGCGCAATCCGGAGGACGGTTCCGGCGCGCGGAAAAAGGCTTCCTTGCGGCGCGGCTCGTGCCACGACGAGGCCGCCATCACCGCAGCGCGGCGCATTTCCGCAAAGCGCGGCGTGAGCCATTTCTTCAGGCCTTCCGGAATCTCTTCGAGGAAGCGAGACGGCAGGTTGTAGCGCGTCTGGCCGTGCAGCATGCGGGTCTGCGCGAACGTCAGGTACAGGCGCTGGCGCGCGCGCGTGATCGCGACGTAGGCGAGGCGCCGCTCCTCCTCGACACCGTCCTTTTCGAGCAGGCTCTGCTCGTGGGGAAACAGGCCCTCCTCGAGCCCGGTGAGAAACACGGCGTTGAATTCCAGGCCCTTGGCCGAATGCACCGTCATCAGCTGCAGCGCGTCGTGGCCTTCGCCCGCCTGGTGCTCGCCCGCTTCGAGCGCGGCATGCGCGAGGAACGCCGTGAGTGGATCGGCGCGCGCCGGCTCGCTTTCGCCCGCTCCGGCTTCCAGCCCGGTTGCCGTCTCCTCGGAGTCGAACGCGGCCGCCGCGTTCACCAGCTCCGCCAGGTTCTCGATCCGGTCCGCGCCCTCGCGCTCGCTGCGGTAGTGCTCGATCAGGCCGCTGCGCGCGATCACGTGCTCGACCGTTTCGGCCAGCGCCAGCCCTGCGACTTCCGCGCGCAGCGCCTCGATCTGCGCGCGGAACCCCGCGAGCGCCGCCGCCGCGCGGCCGGTGAGCGCAGCCGCCGCGCCCCACAGGCTCAAGCCGCCCTGCCGCGCCGCATCGAGCACCTGCTCCAGCGAGCGCGCGCCGATGCCGCGCGGCGGAAAATTGACCACGCGCAGGAAGGCGTTGTCGTCTTCGGTCGACGCCACGAGCCGCAGATAGGCCAAAGCGTGCTTCACCTCGGCGCGCTCGAAAAAGCGCAGGCCGCCGTAGACGCGATACGGCAGCTGCGCGCCGAAGAGCGCGTGCTCGATGACGCGCGACTGCGCATTCGAGCGGTACAGCAGCGCGATCTCACCGAGGCGGCAGCCCGCTTCGCGCAGCGCCTCGATCTCGGTCACCAGAAAGCGTGCCTCGTCGGCGTCCGACTGGCCCTCGAACAGGCGCAGCGGCTCGCCCCGCCCGCTCGCGGTCCACAGGTTCTTGCCCAGGCGCTTGCGGTTGTGGGCGATGAGCGCGTTGGCGGCATCGAGGATGTTGCCCTGCGAACGGTAGTTCTGCTCCAGGCGGATCACCTGCTCGATGCGGAACTCGCGCTCGAAGTCGGCCATGTTGCCGACATGCGCGCCGCGGAAGGCGTAGATCGACTGGTCGTCGTCGCCCACCGCGAAGACGCAGGACTGCGGCCCCGCGAACAGCTTCAGCCAGCGGTACTGCAAGCGGTTGGTGTCCTGGAACTCGTCCACCAGGATGTGGCGGAAGCGGCCGCGGTAATGCTCGCGCAGCGGCTCGTTTCGCGCCAGCAGCTCGTAGCTGCGGAGCAGCAGCTCGGCAAAATCGACCACGCCCTCGCGCTGGCACTGCTCGTCGTAGGCCGCATAGAGCTCGGCCTGGCGGCGCGTCAGCTCGTCGCGGCTCTCCACCTCGCGCGCGCGCTGCCCCTCTTCCTTGCGCGCGTTGATGAAGTACTGCACCTCGCGCGGCGGAAAGCGGTCCTCGTCGGCGTCGAGCGCCTTCAACAGGCGCTTGACCACGGCGAGCTGGTCCTGCGAGTCGAGGATCTGAAAGGCCTGCGGCAGGCCGGCCTCGCGGTGATGCGCTCGCAGCAGGCGGTTGGCCAGGCCGTGAAAGGTGCCGATCCACATGCCGCGCGGGTTCACCGGCAGCATCGCCACGAGGCGCGTGAACATCTCGCGCGCCGCCTTGTTGGTGAAGGTCACCGCGAGTACGCCGCCGGGCGCGACGTGCCCCGACTTGATCAGCCAGGCGATGCGCGTCGTCAGCACGCGCGTCTTGCCGCTGCCGGCACCGGCCAGGATCAGCGCGTGGCGATCGGGCAGCGTCACCGCCGCGAGCTGCTCGGGATTGAGATGTTCGAGGTGCAGGGACAAGGGCTGCGCATCCAGCGGCAGCGGGATCCGCCGCGACGTGCGCTGAATTATAAGTGCGCGCCGGCGCCGCGACGCGGCCATCTTATAATGCGTCGCTCCATGCAAGAACACTACGACCCGCAGAGCGTCGAGCGCGACGCCCAGGCCTTCTGGGAGACGCACGGCGCGTTCCGCTCGAGCGAACCCCGGCCGGGCGAGGCCGCGCGGCCCAAGTTCTACTGCCTGTCGATGTTCCCGTACCCTTCCGGCAAGCTGCACATGGGGCATGTGCGCAACTACACCATCGGCGACGTGCTCACGCGCCATTACCGCATGCGCGGCTATAACGTCCTGCAGCCGATGGGTTGGGACGCCTTCGGCCTGCCGGCGGAGAACGCCGCGATGGCAAACCGGGTGCCACCGGCGAAGTGGACCTTCGACAACATCGCCTACATGAAGCGGCAGCTGCAGTCGCTCGGCTTCGCGCTCGACTGGAGCCGCGAGCTCGCCACCTGCACGCCCGAGTACTACAAGTGGAACCAGTGGCTGTTCACGCGCCTCTACCGCAAGGGGCTCGCCTACCGCAGGACCGGCGTGGTCAACTGGGACCCCGTCGACCAGACGGTGCTCGCCAACGAACAGGTGATCGACGGCCGCGGCTGGCGCACCGGCGCGCTGGTGGAAAAGCGCGAAATCCCGATGTATTTCCTGCGCATCACGGCCTATGCGGAGGAGCTGCTCGCCGCGCTCGACGGCCTGCCGGGCTGGCCCGAGCAGGTGAAGCTGATGCAGAAGAACTGGATCGGCCGTTCCACCGGCGTGCGGCTCGCGTTTCCCTACGAGCTCGACGGCGAAGCGAAGAAACTGTGGGTGTTCACGACGCGCGCCGACACGCTGCTCGGCGCCACGTTCTGCGCAGTCGCCGCCGAGCACCCGATCGCGGCCTGGGCGGCGCGCCGCGATCCGGGCATCGCGGCGTTCGTGGAGGAATGCAAGCGCGGCACGGTCACCGAAGCGGAGCTCGCTCAGCTCGAGAAGAAAGGCCTGCCCACGGGCTTGAGCTGCACGCATCCGATCACGGGCGAGCGCGTCCCGGTGTGGGTCGCGAACTATGTCCTCATGGGTTACGGCGAAGGCGCGGTGATGGCGGTGCCGGCGCACGATGAGCGCGACTACGAATTCGCGCTGCGCTACGGGCTGCCGATCAAGCCGGTGATCCGCCACCCGCTCGGCGACACGGTGCCGGCGCCGTGGAAACCCGAATACGCCGAGTACGGCACCTGCATCAACTCCGGCAAGTACGACGGGCTCGATTTTGCGCAGGCCGTGGCTGCGATCGCAGCCGACCTGCAGCGCAAAGACCTCGGCGACAAGCAGGTGCAGTGGCGGCTGCGCGACTGGGGCATCTCGCGGCAGCGCTACTGGGGCTGCCCGATCCCGATCGTGCACTGCGAGGCCTGCGGCGACGTGCCGGTGCCGGACGAGCAGCTGCCGGTCGTACTGCCGGAGCACCTGGTCCCCGACGGCACGGGCAATCCGCTCGCCAAGCTGCCCGGTTTCTACCAAACGGCCTGCCCGCAGTGCGGCAAACCGGCGCGGCGCGAAACCGACACCATGGACACCTTCGTCGACTCGTCCTGGTACTTCGCGCGCTTCGCCAGTCCGGACAACGGCGGCGCCATGGTGGACGCGCGCGCCGCGTACTGGATGCCGGTCGACCAGTACATCGGCGGCATCGAGCACGCCATCCTGCACCTGCTGTATTCGCGCTTCTTCCAGCGCGTGATGCGCGACGAGGGCCTGCTGCCGGTCGCGGAGCCCTTCACCAACCTGCTCACCCAGGGCATGGTGCTGGCCGAGTCGTACTACATGGAGACGGCGCAAGGGCGGCGCCAGTGGATCAATCCGGCGGAAGTCGAGGCGACGCGCGACGCGAAGGGCCGGATCGTCTCGGCGCGCACCCGCGATGGCCGCGAGGTCGCCTATGGCGGCATCGGTACCATGTCGAAGTCGAAGAACAACGGCGTCGATCCGCAGGCGCTCATCGACCGGTATGGCGCCGACACGGCGCGCTTCTACATCATCTTCGCCTCGCCGCCGACCAACACGCTCGAATGGAGCGACGAGAGCGTAGAGGGCTCGTACCGCTTCCTGAAGCGGCTGTGGGCCCATTGCGCAAAGTTCGACGGTTCTGGTCCGGCCATGGCCGATCCGCTTGCCAGCGCCACGCGCTTCGAGATCCATTCGGTGCTCAAGCAAGCCAACTACGACCTCTCGAAGCACCAGCTCAATACCGTCGCCTCGGCAGCGATGAAGATCCTCAACGCGCTCGAAAGGTTTGCCGGGGGCAGGAACGGCGTAACCGGAGAAGGCCTTTCGATCCTGTTGCGCCTGCTTGCGCCCATCACGCCGCATGTCTGTCACCACCTGTGGCGCGAGCTGGGTTTCGGCGAAGACGTCATGAGGGCGCCCTGGCCCGAGCCCGATGCGGCGGCGCTGGAGCGCGACGAGATCGACTACGTGGTGCAGTTGAACGGCCGCAAGAAGGGCTCGCTGAAGGCACCGAAGGCGCTCGACGCGGGCGGCCTCGAAGCCTTCGCGCGCGCGAGCGACCTGGTCACCAGGGCAGTCGCCGGCCAGGCGATCCGCAAGGTGATCGTCGTGCCGGGCCGCCTGATCAACGTCGTCGTATGAGGCGCGCGCTCGCCGCCCTGGCGCTGTTCGCCGTCGCGGGCTGCGGCTTCCAGCTGCGCGGCGCGGCGGAGCTGCCGTTCGAGAGCATCCACGTCCCGGGGAGCGGCGGCATCGCGCTGGAGCTCAAGCGCACCATCCAGTCGGGCAGCCGCACTGCCGTGGTGGACGACCCCAAGCGGGCGCAGGCGCTGCTCGAGTTCACGTCCGAGGTACGGCAGAAGGAGATCCTGTCGCTCACCGCGGAGGGCCGCGTGCGCGAATTCCGCCTGCTCTACCGCGTCGGCTTTCGCGTCCACGACGGCAAGGGCGTCGAGTTTGTCCAGCCCGCCGCGCTGCAGGTGGCGCGCGACATGACCTACAGCGACGCCCAGCTCCTGGCGAAGGAGGCCGAGGAGCAGATGCTGTACCGCGACATGCAGCACGACATGGTGCAGCAGATCATGCGGCGCCTGTCGGCCGCCAAGCCGCCGCGGCCCGTGTCGGGCTGACGCATGCCGCTGAGAGCCGATCAGCTCGAAGCGCAGCTTGCCCGGTCGCTCGCCCCGCTCTACCTGATCCACGGCGACGAGCCGCTGCTGGCGCTGGAAGCCGCCGATGCCGTGCGCGCCGCGGCGCGCAAGCGCGGTTTTGCGGAGCGCGAGGTGCTGTTCGTGCAGCAGCGCTTTGACTGGAGCGCATTCGTGCAGGCCACCGGGAGCCTGTCGCTGTTCGGTGCGCGCAAGCTCGTCGATCTGCGGATCCCGACCGGAAAACCGGGAACCGAGGGCGGCGGGGCGCTGCAGCGTTACGCGGCACGGCCGAATCCGGAGCTGGTGCTGCTGGTGACCATGCCGCGGCCGGAGGGCTCGGGATGGTGGAAATCCGCCTGGTTTACCGCCCTCGATGCCGCCGGCGTGGTGGTCGAAGCCAAACCCGTGACGCGTGCGCAGCTGCCCGCCTGGATCGGCGCGCGCCTCGCGCGACAGGGCCAGCGCGCGCCGGACGAGGTGCTCGAATTCCTCGCCGAGCGCGTCGAGGGCAACCTGCTTGCCGCGCACCAGGAAGTGCAGAAGCTGGGCCTGCTTGCCCCGCAGGGGACGTTAGCCCTGGAGCAGGTGGCGGGCGCGGTGGCGAACGTCGCGCGCTTCGAGTTCGAAGTGCTGGCGGAGGCGCTCTACGCGGGTGAATTCGCGCACTACTGCAGGGCGCTGGATGGCCTGCGCGGCGAAGGCGAGTCGCCCGCGGCGCTCGCCTGGCGCCTGGGCGAAGAGTTGGTCACGTTGCTGCGCATCCGGCAGGGCATGGCCGCGGGGCGCCGCCTGGACCAGCTGTTCGCCGAACACCGGGTCTGGCGCGCGGCGCAGCCGCGCGCCGAGAAGGCGCTGCGGCGCCTCGCGGTAGCGCGGCTGCAGCAGGCCGTGCGACAGCTGGCTCACATCGAGCGCCAGAGCAAGGGCGTGGGCGCCGGCGACCCCTGGGATGGGCTGCTGCGCCTGGGTTTAGAATTGATCAATGGAACCGAAGGCGCACGACAAGTCGGTTGACGTGCGCGCCTACATGCGCGAACTCGGCCGCGCCGCGCGCGCCGCCGCAACGGTACTCGCCCGCACCCCGAGCGCAACCAAGGACCGGGCGCTGCGCGCGATCGCGGCCGAAATCCGCCTGCGCGCCGCGCAGCTGGTGGAAGCGAATCGCGCCGACGTCGACGAAGCGCGCGGCAAGGGCCAGGATGCCGCGTTCATCGACCGTCTCACGCTCACCCCGGCCGCGATCGAGCAGATGGCGGCCGGACTCGAGCAGGTGGCCGCGCTGGCCGATCCGGTGGGCGCAATTTCGGACCGCGTGCGGCGCCCGAGCGGCATCGAGGTCGCGCGCATGCGCGTGCCGCTCGGCGTCATCGGCATCATCTACGAATCGCGCCCCAACGTCACGGCGGATGCCGCGGCGCTCTGCCTCAAGGCGGGCAACGCCTGCATCCTGCGCGGCGGCTCGGAAGCGCTGCACTCCAACCAGGCGATCGCCGCCTGCGTGCGCGCGGGTCTCGCGGCGGCCGGCCTGCCCGAGGCCGCGGTGCAGGTGGTGGCGACCGCCGACCGCGCCGCGGTGGGCGAGCTGATCACGATGCACGAGTACGTCGACATCCTGGTGCCGCGCGGCGGCAAGGAACTCATCGCGCGCCTGGCGCAGGAGGCGCGCATCCCGATGCTGAAGCATCTCGATGGCGTGTGCCACGTCTACATCGACGATCGCGCCGACGTGCAGATGGCGGTGCGCATCGCGGACAACGCCAAGACGCAGCGCTATGCCACCTGCAACACGCTGGAGACGCTGCTGGTCGCGGCGGCGATCGCGCCACGCGTGCTGCCGGAGATCGCGCGCATCTACCGCGAGAAAGGCGTCGAAATGCGCGGCGACGAGGCGACGCGCCGGCTGGTGCCCGCCGCGCGCGCGGCGACCGAGGAAGACTACCGCACCGAATGGCTCGGCCCGGTGGTGTCGATCCGCGTCGTGCAGGGCCTCGACGAGGCGATCGAGCATATCGCGCGCTACGGCTCGCAGCACACCGACGCCATCGTCACCGCAGACCGCGCGCGCGCCGAGCGCTTCCTGCGCGAAGTCGACTCGAGCTCGGTGATGGTGAACGCTTCGACGCGTTTCGCCGACGGCTTCGAGTACGGCCTGGGCGCCGAAATCGGCATTTCCACCGACAAGCTGCATGCCCGCGGCCCGGTCGGGCTGGAAGGCCTCACGACGCAGAAATTCGTGGTCTTCGGCCATGGGGAAATCCGCGGCTAGTGCAGCCGGTCGGCGTCCTCGGCGGCACCTTTGACCCGGTCCACAACGCGCATCTTGCGCTGGCGCACGCCGCGCTCGCGGCGCTCGGCCTGGCGCGCATCCTCTGGATTCCGACCGGCAATCCGCGCTATCGCGAAGCGCCGGTTGCGGCGGCGCAGCACCGCGTCGCCATGCTCGAACGGGCGCTCGCGGGCGAAACCCGTTTCGTGATCGACGCGCGCGAACTCGCACCCGGCGCCTCCGGCTACGCCGTGGACACGCTCGCGGCGCTGCGCGCCGATCTCGGCCCGCAAGCGCCGCTCGTGCTGCTGATGGGCGCCGACCAGTACGCGAAGCTCGAGACCTGGCACCGCTGGCGCGAGCTGTTCGATCTGTGCGAGATCGCCGTGTTTGCGCGCCCGGGCTGGGCGATAGCCGACGCGCGGGCGCGCAGCGTGCCCTTTGCGCCGCTCGCCATTTCCGCGAGCGCCGTTCGCGCGCGCATCGGTCGCGGCGAAGACGTCTCCGCCGCGCTGCCCGCGGCCGTGCTCGACTACATCCGGCGGCATCATCTCTATGGACATCCGTAAGAAGCAGCGCGCCGTGCTCGAGGCGCTCGAGGACGTGAAGGGCCGCGACATCGTGGTCTACAACGTCGCGCGGCTGTCACCGATCTTCGAGCGCGTCGTGATCGCCACCGGCGAGTCCACGCGGCA
>Ga0155955_1094_pt2 | contig 9219 bp, 11 predicted proteins | sample RifCSPlowO2_02_FD_107609 | JGI IMG/M metagenome (GOLD analysis project Ga0155955, IMG submission 107609) | Betaproteobacteria bacterium RIFCSPLOWO2_02_FULL_67_19
TCGATTACCGAAGCGTTTCATACACTTGCGCGGCCGGGGTGCAAAGAGGGGTTTATGTGGCACACCACGCTAGGATTGTGCAATGCACAAATTCATTGACTTTCAACGCTTCGCCCCTATAATTCGAATTGCTGCGGCGCACAAGAGCGCCCACCCGAACCCAAACCGTCAACTGAAAAGGAGTGCCCGATGTACGTGACCCCTGAGCAAGTCCAGGCTGCGAACAAGGCCAACGTCGACGCGATCCTCGCGCTCGCCACGTCCCAGTATGCAGCGTTCGAAAGGTTTGCCAACCTGAACGCCACCGCGTTCAAGACCGCGTTCGAGGATTCGATCGCCAACGCCCGCGCGCTCGCCGGCGCCAAGGACGCGCAGGAATTCATCAGCCTGCAGACCTCGTTCGCGCAGCCCGCGATCGAGAAGGCCGTCGCCTATTCGAAGAGCGTGTACGAAGTCGCCACGCAGGCCAACGCCGAATTCTCGAAGATGTCCGAGAAACGCGTCGCCGAATGGAACGACAACTTCGTCTCGCTGCTCGACAAGGCCGCGAAGAATGCCCCGGCCGGCTCCGATGTCGCCGTGACCGCGATGAAGCAGATGATTGCCGCCGCCAACTCGGCGTACGACAACATGACCAAGGTCGCCCGGCAGGCCACCGAGATCGCGGAAGCCAATGTAGCCGCCGCCACGGAGACCGCAAAAAACTTCGCCAAGGTGAAGAAAGTCGCGTAATTCCGGTCAAGCGCGGCGCAAGCCGCGCTCGCCCGGCGCCGCGCCGGCAAGCGGTCGCCAAGCACCGCGCCACGCGTGGCAGGACCAAACCCGCGATACTGCTTCGCCCGAAAGCGAAAACCAGAAAGTGACCTTGAGCCCCGCCCGGTGCGGGGCTTTCTTTTTTCTAGACGACCCGCGCGTGCGGCGCCGGCACCGAGGTGTCGGCCTCGATCTCGCCGATTTCGTACACCGTCTCGCCCGCCCCGCGCAGCCACTGCGCCGCGCGCGGCGCATCGCTCGCGTCGAGCGCGATCACCATGCCGATGCCGCAATTGAAGACGCGATGCATTTCTTCCGCCGCCACCTGTCCCGCGGCCTGCAGCCACTGGAACAGCGCCGGCTGCGGCCACGCGTTCGCGCGGATCATCGCGCGCGTACCCGCCGGCAGCATGCGCGGCACGTTGCCGGTGATGCCTCCGCCCGTGATGTGGGCGAGCCCCTTCACCGGCACTTCGGCCATCAGCGCCAGCACGCTCTTGACGTAGATGCGCGTCGGCTCGAGGATCGCCTCGCCGAGCGGCCGGCCGCCGAGGTCGCTTCGCAGGTCCGACTTTTCCCGCTCCAGGATGCGGCGGATCAGCGAATAGCCATTCGAATGCGCGCCGCTCGAGGCGAGGCCCAGCAGCCGGTCACCGGCGCGGATCGAGCGCCCGTCGACGATGCGGTCCTTCTCCACCACCCCGACGCAGAACCCCGCCAGGTCATATTCGCCCACCGGGTACATGCCGGGCATTTCGGCGGTCTCGCCGCCGATCAGGGCGCAGCCCGCCAGCTCGCAGCCGCGCGCGACGCCGCCGATGACCTCCGCGGCGATGCGCCGGTCGAGCTTGCCGCAGGCGAAATAGTCGAGGAAGAACAGCGGCTCGGCACCCTGCACCAGAACGTCGTTGACGCTCATCGCCACCAGGTCGATGCCCACGCTGTCGTGCCGGTCCATGGCGAAGGCGAGCTTCAGCTTGGTGCCGACGCCGTCGGTGCTCGAGACCAGCACCGGCTGGCGATACTTCCTGGGCAGCTCGCACAAGGCGCCGAAACCGCCGATGCCGGTCAGCACCTCCGGCCGCAGCGTGCGGCGCGCCAGCGGCTTGATGGCCTCGACGAGGGCATCGCCCGCGTCGATGTCCACGCCGGCGTCGCGATAGGACAGTCCGTTCGACATGCTACAGTTCGGAAGTTCGTTCGATTCTACTCGACCTTCATATGCGGCAGCTCGCGCTAGGTATTTCGCCGCCGCCAGTCCCCTCGTTCGACAATTTCGTCATCGGTGCGAACGGCGAGCTGGTGGCGCGCCTGCGCGAACTGGCCGATGGCCGCCTCGCCGAGAGCATCTTCTACCTCTGGGGCGAAACGGGCTCGGGACGCAGCCACCTGCTGGCGGCCGCCGCACGCGCGGCGACGCGGCCGCTTGTCGTCGCCGACGACGTCGAGCGCCTCGACGAAGCGCAGCAGCGGGTGCTTTTCAATCGCATCAACGAGGCGCGCGAATCGGGCGGCGCGGTACTCGCTGCCGGCGATGCGCCGCCGGCGCAGCTGCCGTTGCGGGAGGACCTGCGCAGCCGTCTCGCCTGGGGCCTCGTCTATCTCTTGAAACCGCTCACCGACGCGGAGCGGGCGCACTACCTGCACTCGGAGGCGGAGCGCCGCGGCCTGCGGCTCGGCGACGAGGTCGTCCGCTACCTGCTCAACCACGTGCGGCGCGACCTGCCCTCGCTCGGCGCGATCCTCGACCGGGTCGACCGCCTGTCCCTCGAGCAGCAGCGCCCGGTGACGCTGCCGCTGGTGCGCGAGGCGCTCAAGGCGGCGGCAGAATGAAGCTCGCCCTGTTCGATCTCGACAATACGCTGCTCGCGGGCGACAGCGACTACGAGTGGGGCCAGTTCCTCGTCGACCGGGGCGTGCTCGAACGCGCCGAGTACGAAGCGCAAAACCGGGCGTTCTACGAGCAATACGCCGCCGGCACGCTCGACATTCACGAGTTCCTCGGTTTCGCCCTGCGTCCGCTGGCCGAGCACTCGAGCGCCGACTTGGCGCGCTGGCACGCCGATTTCATGCGCCAGCGCATCCGGCCGATGATCGGCGACAAGGCCCGTGCGCTGGTGCGGCAGCACGCCGCGGCCGGCGAGCTGTGCGCGGTGGTCACTGCGACCAACAGCTTCGTCACCGCGCCAATCGCGCGCGAGTTCGGCATCGGGCACCTGATCGCGACCGAGCCCGAGGCGATCGACGGCCGGTTCACCGGGCGCGTCGCCGGCCAGCCCTGTTTCCGCGAGGGCAAGATCCTGCGCGTCGAGCAGTGGCTCGCGCACCAGGGTCTGCGCTGGACCGACGTGCCGCGCAGCACCTTCTACAGCGACTCGCACAACGACCTGCCGCTGCTCGAGCGCGTGACGCACCCGGTCGCGGTCGATCCCGACGAAACCCTCGAGGCCGAGGCGCGCCGCCGCGGTTGGCCTATGATCTCGCTCCGATGATCAAGCGCTTCATCCGGCGGGTGCTGGGCCTCGGGCAGAAGGGCCCCTTGCGCCTGGCGCGCGACAAGCATCACGTGTCGCGCGACCAGCTCAGCCCGGGCGCGCGCAAGGTGTGCGAGGTGCTTGCCGCGCATGGCCATGCCGCCTACGTGGTCGGCGGGGCGGTGCGCGACCTGCTGCTGCGTCTGCCGCCCAAGGATTTCGACATCGCCACCGACGCGCGGCCGGAGCAGGTGAAGCCCCTTTTCCGGCGCGCGCTGCTGATCGGGCGGCGCTTTCGCATCGTGCACGTCATGATCGGCGCCGAGACGGTCGAGGTGTCCACGTTCCGCGCCGCGCTGCCCGAAACCGAGACCGAAGGGACGCAGTCCCGCGTCCAGGACGAGCATGGGCGCGTGTTGCGCGACAACGTGTTCGGCACGCTCGAAGAGGATGCGCGGCGGCGCGACTTCACCATCAACGCGCTGTATTTCGAGCCGGCCACCGAGGAGGTCATCGACTATCACGGCGGACTGGCGGACCTGAAGAAACGCACCATGCGCATCATCGGCGACCCGGAAACGCGCTATCGGGAAGACCCTATCCGCATGTTGCGCGCGGTCAGGCTTGGCGCGAAGCTCGGACTGTCGATCGACGCGGCAACGCGCGCGCCGATCAAGCGCTTGGCGACGCTGCTCGAAAGCGTGCCCCCGGCGCGCCTGTTCGACGAGATGCTGAAGCTGCTGCTGTCGGGTCACGCCAGCGCTTGCGTGCGGCAGTTGCGCGACGAGGGCCTGCACAAGGGCCTGCTGCCGCTGCTCGACGTGATCCTCGATCAGCCGCTCGGCGAGCGTTTCGTGACCCTCGCGCTGGCGCAGACCGACGCGCGCGTGCTGGCGGGCAAGCCGGTGTCGCCCGCGTTCCTCTTCGCCGCGCTGCTGTGGCACGAGGTGCTGTCGGCCTGGCGCGCGCGCGAAAAGCGCGGCGAGCGCAGCCTGCTCGCGCTCGAGGCAGCGATGGACGAAGTGCTCGACCTGCAGTGTGAGAAGCTCGCCATCACGCGCAAACTCACGGCAACGATGCGCGAAGTCTGGGCGATGCAGCCGCGTTTCGAACAGCGCTCGGGACAGCGCGCCTACCGCCTGCTCGAGGCGCCGCGCTTTCGCATGGGGTACGACTTCCTCGCCCTGCGCGCAGCGAGCGGCGAGGTGCCGGCCGACCTCGAAGCCTGGTGGCGCGCGTTCCAGAGCGCCGATGCCGAGACGCGGCAAGCGATGCTGCTGCCCGACACCGGGACGCCGAAACGGCGCCGCCGGCGCCGGCGCAAGAAAACCGCCGCGCCTGCCGAACCCGCGGCATGACGGTGGCCTACGTGGGGCTGGGCGCCAATCTCGAGGGGCCGCGTCAGCAGGTGCTCGCGGCGCTCGAAGAGCTCGCGCAACTGCCGCGCACGCAGCTCACGGCCCGCTCCTCGCTCTACCGCAGCGCACCGCTGGGCCATCTCGAGCAACCCGATTTCATCAACGCGGTGGCGCGCCTGGAGACCGGGCTCGAGCCCGAGGCGCTCTGGGCGGCGCTGCAGGCGATCGAGCGCGCCCACGGCCGCGAGCGCACGTTTCGCGACGCGCCGCGCACGCTCGATCTCGACCTGTTGCTCTACGGCGAGGCGCGCATCGCTTCGCCCGCGCTCACCGTGCCGCATCCGCGCCTGCACGAGCGCGCCTTCGTTCTGCTGCCGCTCACCGAGATCGACCCGCAGGCGCAGATTCCCGGTCACGGCCGCGCGCACACCCTGCTCGGGCGATGCGCCGGCCAGGTGATCGAGCGGCTTTCGCCCTGACCATGCCGGCGCTGCGCTACATCGCGGTCGAAGGACCGATCGGCGCGGGCAAGACCAGCCTCGCGCGGCGGCTTGCGGAGCGTCTGGGTGCCGACAGCCTGCTCGAGCTGCCGGCCGAAAATCCGTTCCTCGCGCGTTTCTACCAGGACATGGCGCGCTACGCGCTGCCGACGCAGCTGTTTTTCCTGTTCCAGCGCGCGCGCCAGCTTGAGCCGCTGGCGCAGCCCGACATGTTCGGGCGCGCGATCGTGGCGGACTTCCTGATCGACAAGGATCCCCTGTTCGCGCGCGCCACGCTCTCGGGCGACGAGCTGGCGCTGTACCAGAAGATCTACGACACGGTGCGCCCGCAGGCGCCCGCGCCCGACCTGGTGATCTACCTGCAGGCGCCCGCGGACACGCTGGTCGAGCGCGTGCGCCGCCGCGGCGCCGTCTATGAGCGCGGCATCAGCGAGGAGTACCTGGCGGTGCTGGCGGAAAACTACACGCGCTTTTTCTACCACTACAGCGCGGCGCCGGTGCTGATCGTCAATTCCGAGAACCTGAATTTCGTCGCGCGCGAAGCGGACTTCGAACTGCTCGTCGAGCGCATGCGCGGCATGAAGAGCCAGCGCGAATTCTTCAATCTCGCAGCGTGATCGCACACCGGGCCCGCCCATGACACGACTGACGCTGCGCGACCTTGCCCGGCTGCACCAGGCCGGCGAGAAGATCACCATGCTCACGGCCTACGACGCGAGCTTCGCCCGCGTGCTCGACGCCGCGGGCGTGGAGACCCTGCTGGTCGGCGATTCTCTCGGCATGGTGGTGCAGGGGCGCGATTCCACCCTTGCCGTGACACTGGACGAGGTCGCCTACCACATCGCCTGCGTGGCCCGCGGCGCGCCGCGCGCCTTCCTCATCGGCGATCTGCCCTTCGGCAGTTACCAGGGCGGGCCGCAGCAGGCTTTCGCCTCGTCGGCGCGCCTGATGGCTGCAGGCGCACAGATGGTGAAGCTGGAGGGCGGCGTTCTCATGGCCGAGACGGTGCAGTTTCTCGCCGCGCGCGGCGTACCGGTATGCGGCCATATCGGCCTCGTGCCACAGTCGGTGCACGCGCTGGGTGGTTTCCGGGTCCAGGGCAAGGACGCGGCGGGCGCCGCCCGGCTGCTCGACGACGCCAAGGCGCTCGCTGCTGCCGGCGCCAGCATGATCGTGCTGGAGGCGATTCCCGCCGCCCTGGCGAAGTCGGTGACTGCAGCGCTGGAGATCCCCACCATCGGCATCGGCGCCGGACCGCATTGCTCCGGACAGGTGCTGGTGCTGCACGACATGCTGGGCGTTTCCGGCTACGAGCCGCGCTTCGCGCGCGATTTCATGGCCGGAGCCGCGAGCGTCGCCGCAGCGGTCCAGAACTATGTCGCTGCGGTCAAGGACGGCTCCTTTCCGGGACCGGAGCACTGCTACTGATGCGCGTCGTACGCTCGATCGACGCGTTGCGCGCTGCGCGCGGCGCGTTCCGCGAGCTCGCCTTCGTGCCGACGATGGGCAATCTGCACGCCGGTCACCTCTCCCTGGCGCGCATCGCGCGGCAGCGCGCGGCCCACGTTGCCGCGAGCCTCTTCGTCAACCGGCTGCAATTCGCCCCGCACGAGGATTTCGACCATTACCCGCGCACGTTCGCCGCCGACTGCGCGCTGCTCGAAGCCGAGGGCGTGGACCTGCTGTTCGCGCCCGACGAGAACGTGCTCTATCCCGAGCCCCAGGCGTTCATGGTGGAGCCGCCGCCGATCGCGAACCAGCTCGAAGGGCAGTTCCGGCCGCGCTTCTTTCACGGCGTCGCGACCGTGGTGCTGAAGCTTCTCAATTGCGTGCAGCCCGGGATTGCGGTGTTCGGCAAGAAGGACTATCAGCAGCTGCACATCGTGCGCGGCATGGTGCGGCAGTTCGACCTGCCGGTCGATATCGTCGCCGCGGAGACGGTGCGCGAGCCCGACGGCCTGGCCATGAGTTCGCGCAACGGCTACCTGTCGGCCGCCGAGCGCGCCGAAGCGCCGCGCCTGCACCGCCTGCTCTGCGCCGTGCGGGACGGCCGGGAAACCGCGGCGGGCGCGCTGACGGCGCTAGGTGCCGCGAACTGGAAAGCGGATTACGTGGAACTGCGGCGTCAATCGGATCTTGCGCCGCCGCAGGCGGGCGACCGGGACCTTGTCGTGCTGGCCGCGGCGCGGCTCGGCGCGACGCGGCTGATCGATAACGTGGAACTTCAGCTCGGATAGGGGTCGAAGGTGATCGACTCGACCTGGCAGCCCATCGCCTGCGCGATGCGGTCCATGGCGTCATCGGTCAGCGGCACGGCCTGAAATTCGTTGTCCGCACCCCGGGACGAGATGAACGCCTTGGCAGCGCTTTCGCTGTTCCAGGTCACCACCGGATCCGGCTCGACGCCCTCGATCTGGCGGCACACCGGGAATCCATCGGACTTGTAAACGATCGCGTACATGCCCCCCTCCTCCGCCGTCTCGCGCCCCAATCGAATGAGCGAAACTCTAGCGCAAGCCGGCGCAGCCGAACAGGGACGATTTGACGAAACTCCGGAACCAATGAAACGCTCGCTTGCGCTCCTCCTGTGTGTGCTCGCGCTGGCAGGCTGCGCCACGCGCGAGCGGCTGCCCGATCACGTGCTCGGCCCCGCAGCGCGCGACTGCGCCGCGTGGTATCGCACCCTGGACGAGCAGGTCGCGTCCGCCGGCGTGCGCGACGCGCAGGACTCGCCGGTTGCGGGATTCCCCTATTTTCGCGTCAATCGCTTTCTCGCCTCGTACGGCTCCTTCGCGAGCGCGGGAGACGAGACGCTGCGGGCGTGGACTGACCGCCTGCTGCAACTAGATGCCACGGCGCGGCGCCATGAAATTGCGAATCTCCCGGCGGAGCGCGTCGACCGGCTGCCGGACGCCGAAGCGCGCCTGAGCCGTGGCAGTGCGCTCAAGCGCACCGCCGCCTGCGGCCGGCTCCTGCGTGACGCCGACCTGGCGCGACCCGAGTCCCGCGAGGCGCTGTTCGAACAGGCGCAGGTGCCCGACGACTATTCCACCGCGCGGCGTGTTCTCGGCTTATACGCACTCACCCGCCATGCTTTCGCCGAGGGCGTGCGCCGCTACGAGAACGCAACGCTTGCCGCGTACCGCCAAGGCCCCACGGCCGGGTTCGTCCTGCGCTACAGCCCGCCCCATGCATCGGCATCGCCGTCACGCGAGGCCATGGCTGCAACGTTGCGGCAGTCGACCCGCAATCCGCTCGCCATTCCGGAACCCGGAGATGCCGAACTCGAGACGCTTTTCGCGCTGCACGCGCCGGTGCTCGATGTGGAGATCACCGGTGAGCACGACCGCTTCGGCGCGCTGCGCTGGATGCACGATGCGGCGGTGCCGGGCGTGGATCCCTCGGACCTGGTCGTCTATCGCCATGCGGCATGGACCCGCTATCGCGGCCGGGTGTTGCTCCAGCTCGCTTATACGATCTGGTTTCCCGAACGTCCGCCGGATTCGCCCGGCGACCTGTACGCGGGCGCACTCGACGGACTGACGTGGCGCGTGACGCTCGCCCCCGACGGCGAGCCGCTGGTTTACGACAGCATTCATCCCTGTGGCTGTTTTCACCTGTTTTTTCCGACGCCGCGAGCGCGCGCCCTGCCGGCGCCCGACCCGCTGGAGGAATGGATGTTCGCGCCCAAGTCGCTGCCGCGCCTCGCGCCGGGCGAGCGGCCGGTGCTGCGTGTCGCTTCGCGCACTCACGCGCTGATCGGCGTCACGCTGCAGCGCGGCGCGGAGAATCTCGCGCGCTACGCGCTGCGGCCGTACGACGAACTGCGTTCGCTGCAACGCATGGATGGCGGGCACCGCAGCGCGTTCGCCCCGGACGGCCTCATCGCCGGCACCGAACGGGCGGAACGTTTCCTGTTCTGGCCGATGGGCATCGCCTCGGCGGGCGCCATGCGGCAATGGGGCCGGCACGCCACCGCCTTCGTCGGCCGGCGCCATTTCGACGATGCCGATCTCTTCGAGCGGCGCTTCGTGTTCGATCTGGATTGAGCGGTCGCAATTCGTGGTGCCGGAAGAGAGACTCGAACTCTCATGACCTCGCGGTCGGCGGATTTTGAGTCCGCTGCGTCTACCG
>Ga0155955_1014_pt1 | contig 9140 bp, 14 predicted proteins | sample RifCSPlowO2_02_FD_107609 | JGI IMG/M metagenome (GOLD analysis project Ga0155955, IMG submission 107609) | Betaproteobacteria bacterium RIFCSPLOWO2_02_FULL_67_19
ATCTCAGTCTGGCGATCGACAACCTCGCCGACCGGCAGTACTTCGTCTTCAACCAGCAGCCGGGGCGGACCTTCTACGGCGAGCTGGCGTACCGTTTCTAGCGCAATACCGCGAGCAGCTGCGCGAACACCTTGGGCGCGCCGGCGGCGATGTCGCCGACTTCCAGGAATCCCGCCTCGCCGCCAAAATCGCCGACGAGGCCGCCCGCTTCCTGGATCAGGAGCGCGCCTGCCGCCATGTCCCAGGGCGAGAGGCCCATTTCCCAGAAGCCGTCCAGCCGTCCGGCCGCGACATAGGCGAGGTCGAGCGCCGCGGCGCCGGCGCGGCGCACGCCGGCGGTCGAAGTGATCAGCGTCTGCAGCTGGCGCATGTACAGCTCGAGCCGCGAGAGTTCCCTGAACGGAAAGCCGGTGCCGACGAGCGCATCCCTGAGGCGCTGGCAGCGGCTGACGCGAATGCGCCGGTCGTTGAGGAAGGCGCCGTGTCCGCGCGAGGCGGTGAACAGCTCGTTGCGCGCCGGGTCGTACACCACCGCGTGGGAGATCACGCTGCGGTACTGCACGGCGATCGAGACGCAGTACTGCGGGAAGCCGTGGATGAAATTGGTGGTGCCGTCGAGCGGGTCGATCACCCAGCGGTAATCCGCGCTGGCGCTCGGCGTCTCGCCGGACTCTTCGGCCAGGATGGCGTGCGCGGGATAGGCCCTGCGCACGATGTCGATGATCGCGCTCTCCGCGGCCTGGTCCACCTGGGTGACGAAGTCGTTGGCCTGCTTGGAGCGCACCGCGAGCGCGGTGCCATCGAACGCCGCGCGGTTGATGAGCGCGCCGGCGCGGCGGGCGGCCTTGACCGCAACGTTGAGCATCGGATGCATAAGGCGCGCGCATTGTATCCTGCGGGCATGGACGCACTGCTCGATCGGCTGCGCATCGTGCTGTGCAGGCCGAGCCACCCCGGCAACATCGGCGCCGCGGCGCGCGCCATGAAGACCATGGGGATCACCGATCTGCGGCTGGTGGCGCCACAGCGCTTTCCGGCGCCGGAGGCGCAATGGCTCGCGACGCACGCGCTCGACGTGCTCGAGGCGGCGCGCACGCACGCATCGCTCGACGAGGCGCTTGCCGACTGCGTCGCCGTGTTCGCGCTCAGCGCGCGGCCGCGTGAATGGTCGCCGCAGGTGCTGGCGGCGCGCGCGGCGGCGCCGCTCGCGCTCGAGCGCGCCGCGCGCGGGCCGGTGGCGTTCGTCTTCGGCAGCGAGTCGGCAGGCCTCACCAACGAGGAACTGTTCGCCTGCCAGCATCTCGTGCACATTCCCGCGCATCCGCAATACAGCTCGCTCAATCTGGCGCAGGCAGTGCAGGTGGTGTGCTACGAGCTGTATTGCGCCAGCGGCGCCGCGGTTCCGGCCGCGCGCGCCTTGCAGCTGGCGACCGTGAAGGACATCGAAGGCTTGTACGCGCATCTCGAGCAGGCGGCCGTGGCGAGTCTTTTTCTGGTGCCCGGCTCGGGATCGAAGCTGCGCGAGCGCTGGCGGCGCCTGTTTTCCCGCGTCCCGGCGTTGGAGCGCGAGGAAGTCAACATCCTGCGCGGCCTCCTCAGGGCGCTGCAGAAGGCGCGCGGCGAATGACGGTTTTTGATGCGGAACAATAGTTGACCGCAATGGTCGGATAACCTAGGATCCACTTCATGTTCAGGCAGATACGCGAAGATATCCGGAGCGTTTTCGAGCGCGATCCGGCGGCACGCACGACCTGGGAAGTGCTGACCTGCTACCCGGGCCTGCACGCGGTGTATTTCCACCGGCTGGCGCACTGGTTCTGGGGCCGTCAGCTGCGCTGGCTGGGGCGTTTCACTTCGCACGTCGGCCGGCTGCTGACGGGAATCGAGATCCATCCCGGCGCGACCATCGGCCAGCGGGTTTTCATCGACCACGGCATGGGCGTGGTGATCGGCGAGACCGCCGAAGTGGGCGACGACGTCACGCTCTATCACGGCGTTACCCTGGGAGGCACCACCTGGAACAAGGGCAAGCGCCATCCCACGCTGGGACGGGGCGTGGTGGTCGGGGCGGGCGCCAAGATCCTCGGACCGATTGTCGTCGGCGACGGCGCGAAGATCGGTTCCAATGCCGTCGTGGTGAAGGACGTTCCGGCGGGCGGCACGGTGGTGGGCGTGCCCGGCCGGTTGGTGGACGAGGGCACCCCGCAGCAGCAAGCACGTTTTGCCGCCTATGCCGTAGTGCAGAATCAGGACGACCCTTACGCGACTGCGATCCAGACGTTGGTCGAGCATTCCCGCGAACTGGAACAGGCCGTGGCCGATCTGGGTGGGAAGTTGCAGCGCCTGGAGGAGGACGCCGCCAAGCGGAGTGCGGAAGCCGCCAAACCCGAGCAGCTCAGGGCGATTAAGTAGTTGAATTTAGGCGGTTAAAAATAGTTGAGTTATTTACTCGGGATTTAGCTATACTGGAGTGTGTCCATCAGGTTTAGACGAGGAAACCATGAGACTCACAACCAAAGGCAGGTTCGCGGTTACGGCGATGGTGGATCTGGCCATGCGCCAGGCGCGCGGTCCGGTGACGCTGGCCGGAATCAGCGAGCGGCAGCGGATTTCGCTTTCCTATCTTGAGCAGTTGTTCGGCAAGCTGCGGCGTGCGGGCATTGTCTCGAGCGTGCGCGGGCCGGGCGGCGGCTACAACCTGGCGCAGCCCGCGCCGGGTGTCACGGTCGCCGACATCATCGTCGCGGTGGACGAGCCGCTCGACGCCACGCAGTGCGGCGGCAAGGAAAACTGCCTCCCCGACAACAAGCGCTGCATGACGCACGACCTCTGGGCGCGTCTGAACGAGAAGATGTACGACTACCTGGCCTCGGTCACGCTCGCCGACCTGGTCGCGCACCAGCACGGCAAGCAGGTCGCAGTGCTGCAGGACTGGCGCTCGCCCGAACAGCCGCCGGTGAAACCGGTCATCGCGATCGCCGCATGAAGCTGCCGATCTACCTCGATTATTCCGCGACCACGCCGGTCGACCCGAGGGTGGCGGAGAAGATGATCCCCTACCTCACCGAGCATTTCGGCAATCCAGCGAGCCGCTCGCACGTGTTCGGCTGGAAAGCGGAAGAGGCGGTGGAAACCGCGCGCGCCAACGTCGCTGCGCTGGTGAATTGCGACGCCAAGGACCTGGTCTGGACCTCGGGCGCTACGGAATCGATCAACCTCGCGCTGAAGGGCGCGGCGGAGTTCTACAAGACCCGCGGCAAGCACCTGATCACGGTCAAGACCGAACACAAGGCGACGCTCGACACCTGCCGCGAACTGGAGCGGCGCGGTTTCGAGGTCACCTACCTCGACGTCGGCAGCGACGGCCTGCTCGACCTCAACCGGCTGGAGGCGGCGTTGCGCGCCGACACCATCCTGGTTTCGGTGATGTTCGTGAACAACGAGATCGGCGTGGTGCAGGACATCGCGGCCATCGGCGCCCTGTGCAAGGCGAAGGGCGCGCTGCTGCACGTCGATGCCGCACAGGCGACCGGCAAGTGCCCGGTCGACCTGCAGGGCCTCAAGGTCGACCTGATGTCATTCTCCGCGCACAAGACCTATGGTCCGAAGGGTGTTGGCGCGCTGTACGTGCGGCGCAAGCCGCGCGTGCGACTGGAAGCGCAGATTCACGGTGGCGGCCACGAGCGGGGTTTGCGCTCGGGGACGCTGGCGACGCATCAGATCGTCGGCATGGGCGAGGCATTCCGCATCGCGCGGCAGGAGATGGCCGTCGAGAACGAGCGCATCAGGGCCCTCCGGGACAGGCTGCTGCGCGGCGTTCAGGATATCGAGGAGGTGTTCGTCAACGGCCATCTCGAGCAGCGCGTGCCGCACAACCTCAACGTGAGCTTCAACTTCGTCGAGGGCGAGTCGCTCGTCATGGCGGTCAAGGACATCGCGGTGTCTTCCGGCTCGGCCTGCACCTCGGCCTCGCTCGAGCCTTCGTACGTGCTGCGCGCGCTGGGGCGCTCGGACGAGCTGGCACATTCCTCGATCCGCTTCACCCTCGGGCGCTTCACCAGCGGGGAAGAGGTGGACTATACGGTGGACCACCTGAAGGCCAAGGTGTCGAAGCTGCGCGAGATGTCGCCGCTGTGGGAAATGCACAAGGAAGGCATCGACCTGAACTCCGTCCAGTGGGCGGCGCATTGAGAAAGGCGTGAAGGAGCAAGCACATGGCATACAGCGATAAAGTCATCGATCACTACGAGAACCCGAGGAACGTCGGTTCCTTCGACAAATCGGACGAGGCGGTCGGCACCGGCATGGTCGGGGCGCCGGCCTGCGGCGACGTGATGAAGCTGCAGATCAAGGTGAACGAGGCCGGCATCATCGAAGATGCGCGCTTCAAGACCTACGGCTGCGGCTCGGCGATCGCCTCGAGTTCGCTCGTCACCGAGTGGGTGAAGGGCAAGTCGCTCGACGAGGCGGCCACCATCAAGAATACGCAGATCGCCGCAGAGCTGGCGCTGCCGCCGGTCAAGATCCACTGCTCGATCCTGGCGGAGGACGCCATCAAGGCGGCGGTGGCGGATTACCGCATCAAGCACGGTGAGCAGCGGGCCGACGCGCAGAAGGTCGCCTGAGGGCGGAGGCCGGCATGGCTGTCACATTGACCGAAAAGGCCGCGAACCACGTCCAGGGGTTCCTCGCGAAACGCGGCAAGGGCGTTGCCTTGCGCGTCGGCGTGCGCACCTCGGGCTGTTCGGGGATGGCCTACAAGCTGGAGTTCGCCGACAGCGTGACGCCGGAAGACCTGCAGTTCGAGTCGCACGGCGTCAAGGTCGTGGTCGACCCCAGGAGCCTGCCGTATGTCGACGGCACGGAACTCGATTACACGCGCGACGGCCTTAACGAGGGGTTCCGGTTCAACAACCCCAACGTCAAGGACGCGTGCGGCTGCGGCGAATCGTTCAACGTCTGAAGAACCACTTCGAGCTTTTCGGGCTGCAACCGGCGTACGCGCTGGCGATCGACCAGCTCGAGCGGGCGTACCACGAGATCCAGTCGCGCGTTCATCCTGACCGCTTCGCGCAGGCGGGCGACGCCGAGCGCCGCGCCTCGATGCAGTGGACCACGCACGTGAACGAGGCCTACCGCACGCTGAAGAATCCGGTACAGCGGGGCAAGTACCTCCTCGGACTGCAGGGCGTCGACGTGAGCTTCGAGACCAATACCGCGATGCCGCCGGATTTTCTCGTGCAGCAGATGGAGTGGCGCGAGGAGCTCGAAGAGGCCCGCGCGCGCAAGGATGCGGCGGCGCTCGACCGGCTGCGCGCCCGCCTGCATGCCGACCGGCGCACCCTCGAAGCAAGCATCGCGGAACGCATCGACGGGCAGGGCGACGCGGCGGGCGCAGCGGACCTGGTGCGCCGGCTGATGTTCCTCGAGAAATTCGATGCCGACATCGATGCGGCTTTTGAGACAATCGAGGCCTGATGGCACTCCTGCAGATCGCCGAACCCGGTCAATCGAGCGCGCCGCACGAGCACCGGCTCGCGGTCGGCATCGATCTCGGCACGACCAACTCGCTGGTCGCGACCGTGCGCAACGGCGTGGCCACGGTGCTGCCGGACGAGCAGGGGCGGCCGCTGCTGCCGTCGATCGTGCGCTACGCGCCGGCGGGGCAGGTCGAAGTCGGCTACGCGGCCCAGGCACAGCAATCGAACGATCCGAGGAACACCGTCGTCTCGGTGAAGCGTTTCATGGGACGCGGGGTCAGGGACGTGGGCCACGTCGAGAACGCGCCGTACGATTTCGTCGACGCGCCGGGCATGCTGCAGATCCGGACCGCGGCGGGCGTCAAGAGCCCGGTGGAGGTCTCGGCCGAGATCCTCAAGGTGCTGCGCCGGCGCGCGGAACTGGCGCTCGGCGGCGACCTCGTCGGCGCGGTGGTCACGGTGCCGGCCTACTTCGACGACGCGCAGCGCCAGGCCACCAAGGACGCGGCGACGCTCGCCGGCCTGAATGTGTTGCGCCTTCTGAGCGAGCCTACGGCCGCCGCGATCGCCTACGGCCTCGACAACGCGGCCGAGGGCACCTACGCGGTGTTCGACCTCGGCGGCGGCACGTTCGACATCTCGATCCTCAAGCTGTCGCGGGGGGTCTTCGAAGTCGTGGCGACCAACGGCGATTCGCTCCTCGGCGGCGACGATTTCGACCATCGCGTGTTCTGCTGGGCGCTCGAGGAGGCCAAGCTCCCGCCGCTGCAGCCGCGCGACATGCGCCTGCTGCACGCCAAGGCGCGCGAGGCGAAGGAGGCGCTCACCTATCACGGCGAGGCGCCCATCACGGCGCGCCTGTCGGGCGGCGAGTTCATCGACCTGAAGCTCACCACCGAGGTGTTCTGCAGCATGACGCAGACGCTCGTCAGCAAGACGCTCGGCCCGACCCGGCGCGCGCTGCGCGACGCGGGGCTCACTGTCGAGGACATCAAGGGCGTGGTGATGGTGGGCGGCGCGACGCGCATGCCCCAGGTGCAGCGCGCGGTGGGCGAGTTCTTCCGCTGCGCGCCGCTCAACAACCTTGATCCGGACAAGGTGGTGGCGCTCGGCGCCGCGATGCAGGCGAATATCCTCGCGGGCAACCGCGCGCAGGGCGAGGACTGGCTGCTGCTCGACGTGATCCCGCTCTCGCTCGGCATGGAAACCATGGGCGGGCTGGTGGAGCGCATCATTCCGCGCAATTCGACCATCCCGGCGGCGCGCGCGCAGGAATTCACCACCTTCAAGGACGGCCAGCGCGCGATGAGCTTTCATGTCGTGCAGGGCGAGCGCGAGCTCGTGTCGGATTGCCGCTCGCTGGCGAAGTTCGAGCTGCGCGGCATCCCGCCGATGGCGGCCGGCGCGGCGCGCGTGCGCGTCACCTTCCAGGTGGACGCCGACGGCCTGCTGGCGGTCACGGCGCGCGAGAAGAGCACCGGCGTCGAGACCTCGGTGACGGTGAAGCCGTCCTACGGCCTGACCGATGCCGAGATCGAGCGCATGCTGCGCGACTCGGTGGAGCACGCGCGCGAGGACATGCATGCGCGCGCGCTGCAGGAGAACCGCGTCGAGGGTGAGCGCCTGGCCGACGCGGTGCGCGCGGCGCTGGCCACTGACGCCGACCTGTTGTCGGTCGAGGAGCGCAGCGGCATCGGGCGCCTGCTCGAAGAGCTGCGCGCCACCCTGGCCGGCAGCGATCATCGCGCCATCAAGCGCGCCTCGGAGGCGCTCAATCGCGCCACCGAGGAATTTGCCGCACGGCGCATGGACGCGGGGGTGCGGCGCGCGCTCACCGGCCAGAAGATCGCCAACCTGGGCGGCTGATGCCGAAGCTCAAGGTCCTGCCGCACGCGGAGCTTTGCCCACAGGGCGCGGAGCTCGAGGCGCCGACGGGCGTGTCGATCCTCGACACGCTGCTGGCGAACCATATCGAGATCGAGCATGCCTGCGAGAAATCCTGCGCCTGCACCACCTGCCATGTCATCGTGCGCGCCGGGATCGAGTCGCTCGACGCGGCCGAGGAGAAGGAAGAGGACATGCTCGACAAGGCCTGGGGCCTGGAAGCGAATTCGCGCCTGGGCTGCCAGGCCCGCGTGCGCGGCGCCGACCTGACGGTCGAGATCCCCAGGTACACCATCAATTACGCGAAGGAGGCGACGCATACATGAAGTGGACCGATTCGCGCGAGCTCGCGATCGCCCTGGCCGAGGCGCGCCCGGACACCGACCCGACGACGGTGAATTTCGTCGACCTGTACCGCTGGGTGCTGGCACTGCCGGGCTTCAGCGATGATCCCAAGCGCAGCGGCGAGAAGATCCTCGAAGCGATCCAGGCGGCCTGGATCGAGGAAGCTGAGTAGGGCGCGCGGCAAAGCAGGTCAATTCGAATTTCACCGGGTGAGGAGAGGAAACCATGTTCGATCCGATTTCGCTGCCCTTCGGCGCCAAGATGCTGTTCAACACCGTCAGGCTCAAGCCCGGGGTCACCTTCGAGCAGGTGGAATTGGCGGTGGGCGAGATGTGCAACACCGTCAAGGAGACCTATGGCGGCGACAAGGGCGGCTTCCTCGCCGGCCAGGTGTTCAAGTTCTCGGGTTTCGTTTCCGACGAAGGCTCGCTCAGCGAATCGCGCACCGCGGACGAGCATTACGTGATCGTCACCTACTGGCGCTCGTTCGAGGAACACGAGCGCTCGCACGCCGACGAGGTCTTCAGCAACAAGTTCGAGGCGCTGGCGAAGATGTGCACCGAGACGAAGGAACTCGGTTACGACATGCTCTGGCAGGGGATGCCGGAAGGGCACTGAACGCCGCTGATTCGGCGCCCATGGTGCGCGGGCGAGCGCTAGCGCTGCGCGCTGAGCATCCGCTGCACGTTCGCCTTGAGCGGCGCGAGATCCAGGTGGACCATAGACCACACGGCGTCGAGATCCACCCTGAAATAGGCGTGGATCAGCTTGTCGCGCGCTCCGGCAATCTGGCGCCACGGCACCCCGGTTTCGCGCGCAACCAGTTCTGCGCCGAGGTGCTTCACTGCCTCGCCAATGATCTCGAGCTGGCGCAGCACCGCGCTCTGGGTCTTGAGGTCAGAGAGGAACTCGGCGCGTCCGCCGGTGGTGAAGCTCTCGACGGCCGCGATTGCTTCGAGGATGTGGCCGAGATAAAGGCGATCGCGCTCGATCACAGCAGTTGAGCTTCTGCCAGGATCTTCGGTTTGAGGGTCGGATGAAGCTCGCCCTCGGTGCAGAGATCCACTTTGACGCCGAGCGCGTCCTCGATGTCCTGCTGCAACCCGACGATGCGCAGCAGCGATGTTCCGGAAGGCATGTCCACAAGCAGGTCCACGTCGCTGCCTTCCTTGTCTGAACCCTTGAGCACGGAGCCGAAGACACGCAGGTTGCGGGCGCCGTGAGCCGCCGCAATGCCAAGGATGCGCTGACGGTGCGTGGCGAGGATTTCGGACGGTCGCATGCGTGGATTCTCGCAGGTTTCGGGAATCCGGCTTAATCGTCCAACCCGCTCACCCCTTTGCGGTGCGCAAGCAGCTTCGCGCCGCCGATCCTGAAGAGCACCATCCCCGGCCATGCCAGCCTTCCGTTCGGCCGGCGGCTGAAAAGGAT
>Ga0155955_1090_pt3 | contig 9048 bp, 9 predicted proteins | sample RifCSPlowO2_02_FD_107609 | JGI IMG/M metagenome (GOLD analysis project Ga0155955, IMG submission 107609) | Betaproteobacteria bacterium RIFCSPLOWO2_02_FULL_67_19
CTCGACCGCGTTGCTCTGCAGCCGCTCGACCCCCCGATCGGCGACGAGATGGCTGATCGCCACGACGCCCGCCGCGCTCTCGGCGAGTTCGTGCGCTTCCGTCAACACCGCGCTCTGGTCAACCCGGGCGCCGGAAGGGGCGTACGTCAGCATCTCGTGCAGCATCCGTTCGCGCTCGATCGTGCGTTTGAGCGCTGCGATCTGCTCGCCCTCGAGCTGCAGCTTCAGCAGCTCGGCGGCAACCTGGCCGAAACCAGCGTGCGCGCGCGCCAGGTCCGCGAGCAGCTCGGCATCGGATTGGACGGCGATCTGGTTGGCGAGGCGCTCGATCGAACCGCTCAGGTTGACCAGCGAGCGGCTGGCGCGCGCCGCTTCGGCCGCATTCAGCACCGCGCGCGTGCCGCGTTTTGCCAGCAGCTCCGTGTTCCAGGCCGACCAGAGCAGCGCCGCCACGAGCGGCAGCGCCACCAGCATGAAGCCGGTGATCAGCAGGCCGAGGAACGACCGGGGAAAGCGCCCCGTGCGCGGCGATGACTGCATGCTGCCTATAATCCGCTTGAGTAATCGGGAACCGGACTTCATGAAGCAAATTCTATTCCCGCTCGTGGCGCCTGTCGCCACGGGCCGGCCGAGTCTGTACCTGATCGCCGCCGTAGCGGCGAACGGCGTGATCGGCGCCGATGGCGGATTGCCGTGGCGGCTGCCCGAAGACCTGCAGCATTTCAAGCGCATGACGCGCGGGCATGCAGTCGTCATGGGCCGCAAGACCTGGGCATCCATCGGCAAAGCGCTGCCCGGGCGCAAGAATGTCGTGGTGACACGCCAGGCCGCGTTCGAGGCGCCGGGTGCGAGCGTCGCAGCGTCGCTCGAGACCGCCCTCGCCCTTTGCCAGGACCAGGCCGTGGTGTTCGTGATCGGCGGCGCCGAGCTCTATCGCGCCGCGCTGCCCATCGCCGACGGCCTGCTCCTGACCGAGATCCGCCGTGACTATCCCGGCGACACGCATTTTCCCGAGATCGATCAAGCCGCGTGGCGGGAGACCGAACGCCAGCCGCAGGTCGCGGCGGACGGCACGCGGTTCGATTTCGTGAGATACGTTCGTCGCTAGCGCCGTCGCTCCATCGGATTTCCCCGGTCTCGGCACTTCCGGGGTCCGGAAGTGCCGAGAGATGGAACTGCAGCGAGCGCCTGCGCTCTCTAGATGCGCGGCAGCGTCACGCCCTGTTGCCCCTGGTACTTGCCGCCGCGGTCCTTGTACGAGATCTCGCAGACTTCGTCCGACTCGATGAAGATCACCTGCGCCACGCCCTCGTTGGCGTAGACGCGGGCCGGCAGCGGCGTGGTGTTCGAGAATTCGAGCGTGACGTGGCCCTCCCACTCCGGCTCGAGCGGCGTCACGTTGACGATGATGCCGCAGCGCGCATAGGTGCTCTTGCCCAGGCAGATCGTGAGCACGTTGCGCGGAATGCGGAAGTACTCGACGGTGCGCGCCAGGGCGAAGGAGTTCGGCGGGATGATGCAGACTTCGCCCGTGAATTCGACGAAGTTCTTCTCGTCGAAGGCCTTGGGGTCGACGATGGTCGAGTTGATGTTGGTGAAGATCTTGAATTCGTTCGAGCAGCGGATGTCGTAGCCGTAGCTCGAAGTGCCGTAGGACACGAGCCTGCGCCCGGCGGCTTCCTTCACCTGCTGCGGCTCGAAGGGCTCGATCATGCGGTGTTCCGCCGCCATGCGGCGGATCCACCGGTCCGACTTGATGGTCACGTGTTCTGCACCACGATGTTCGGAAACTTCGAGGTCATGTCCTTCTGCGATTCCGCAATCCGCACCGCGCAGCGGCGCGCGATGCGCTTGTAGATCTCGGCGATGCGCCCGTCGGGATCCGCCACCACGGTGGGCCTGCCGGAATCCGCCTGCTCGCGGATCGCCTCGTCGAGCGGCAGCTGGCCGAGCAGCTCGGTGCCGTAGTCCTGGCACATGCGCGCGGCGCCGCCCTCGCCGAAGATGTGGCTCTCGTGGCCGCATTTCGGGCAGGTGTGCAGCGCCATGTTCTCCACCACGCCGAGGATCGGGATGCCGACCTTCTCGAACATCTTGAGTCCCTTGCGCGCGTCGATCAGCGCGATGTCCTGCGGCGTGGTGACGATCACGGCGCCGGTCACGGGCACCTTCTGCGCCAGCGTCAGCTGGATGTCGCCGGTGCCGGGCGGCAGGTCGACGACCAGGTAATCGAGCTCGCGCCAGCGCGTGTCCTTGAGCAGCTGCTCCAGCGCCTGCGTCACCATCGGACCGCGCCACACCATGGGCGTGTCGACATCGATCATGAAGCCGATCGAAATCGCCTGCAGGCCGTGGCCCTCCATCGGCTCGATCGACTTGCCGTCCTTCGACTCCGGCCGGCCCGTGATGCCGAGCATGGTCGGCTGCGAAGGACCGTAGATGTCGGCATCGAGCACACCGACCGATGCGCCTTCGGCGGCGAGCGCCAGCGCCAGATTGGCCGCCGTGGTCGACTTGCCGACGCCGCCCTTGCCCGAAGCCACCGCGATGATGTTCTTGATCCCGGGAATCAGTTTCACGCCGCGCTGCACGGCGTGCGACACCACGCGCGAGCGCACCGTGACGCTCGCGCTCGCCGCGCCCGCGGCCTTGAGCGCTTCGATCGCCTGTCGCCGGATCGGCTCGAACTGGCTCTTGCCCGGGTAGCCGAGCTCGATTTCGAGCGTCACGGCTTCGCCCGCGACGCTCAGCTTCTTGAGCGAGCGCGTGGCGACGAAGTCCTTGCCGGTGTTCGGGTCGACGAGCTTCGCGAGCGCCGACCGCGCGTCTGCTTCACTGATGGGCATGAGATCCGTGGGGATGAAAAAGGCCGCTAAGTGTACCGAAAAGCGCGCCCGCGAGCGACGGAAACCCTACTCGGTTTGCTAGAATCGTTGATGTCCGCTGCCTCTCCGCCAATGTCCCGCCGCAGGCTCTTCGTCACGACCGCGCTGCCGTACGCCAACGGCGCGCTCCACATCGGCCACATCATGGAGTACATCCAGGCCGATATCTGGGTGCGCTTCCAGCGCATGCGCGGGCACGAGGTGCACTTCGTCTGCGCCGACGACGCGCACGGCGCGCCCATCATGCTCCAGGCCGAGGCCGAGGGCATCACTGCGGAACAACTCGTCGCACGCATCGCGGCGGAGCGTCCGAAGCATCTGCAGGGCTTTCACATCGCCTTCGACAACTGGCACTCGACCCACTCGGCCGAGAACACCGAGCTGTCGCAGGACATCTACCGCAGGCTCAAGGCCGCCGGATGGATCTACGCCAAGACCATCGAGCAGTTCTTCGACCCGGTGAAGGGCATGTTCCTCGCCGACCGCTACATCAAGGGGGAATGCCCGAAATGCGGCGCCCGGGACCAGTACGGCGATGCCTGCGAGAACTGCAGCTCGGTCTATTCGCCCACCGAGCTGCGCCATCCCTATTCGACGCTGTCGGGGGCGCAACCGCAACTCAAGTCATCCGAGCATTTCTTTTTCAGGCTGTCCGATCCGCGCTGCCGGGACTTCCTCAAGGGCTGGACCGAGCATCCCGGGCGCCTGCAGCCCCAGGTGCTGAACAAGGCCAAGGAGTGGCTCGACGGCACAGGCGACCGGGCGCTCGGCGACTGGGACATTTCGCGCGACGCGCCGTACTTCGGCATCCCGGTCCCGGATACACCCGGGAAGTACCTCTACGTCTGGCTGAGTGCGCCGATCGGCTACCTGGCGAGCCTGAAGAACTACTGCGCGAAGAAGAATCTTCAATTCGAAAAGACGCTGCACGAGAGCGAGCAGATCCACTTCATCGGCAAGGACATCATCTATTTCCACACCCTGTTCTGGCCGGCGATGCTGCACTTTGCGGGCGCCCCGTACAAGGTGCCGGACCACGTCTACGTGCACGGCTTCATCGGCGTCTCCGGCGAAAAGATGTCGAAGAGCCGCGGCACCGGCATCAGCCCACTGCGCTACCTCGACGTCGGCATGAACCCGGAGTGGCTGCGCTACTACATCGCGGCGAAACTCAACGCCAATGTCGAGGACCTCGACTTCAACCCGGACGACTTCCTCGCGCGCGTCAACAGCGATCTCGTCGGCAAGTACGTCAACATCGCGAGCCGCGCCGCCGGCTTCGTTTCGAAGCAATTCGGCGGCCGGCTCTACGATTTCGGCGACCGCGCGTCGCCTGGCTGGAAGCTCGTCCTCTCCGAGGGCACTGCCATCGCCGAGGGTTACGAGGCGCGCGAGTTCGGCAAAGTGGTGCGCGACGTGATGGCGCTTGCCGACCGCGTGAACCAGCGCTTCGACGAAGCCAAACCCTGGGACCTCGCCAAGGACCCCGCCCGGCGCGATGATCTGCACCAGACCTGCAGCGATGCGCTGCTCGCGTTCTTTGCGCTCACGGTCTATCTGGCCCCGATCCTCCCGGCCACCGCGCGGCGCGTGGCGCGCGAGCTGTTTGGCCTCGATCGCGACCTGAGCTTCGAGGACCGGAAGTTCCGCCCGCCGGCGATCCGGCCGTTCAAACACCTTCTCACGCGCGTCGAGGAAAAACAGCTCGACGCGCTATTCGAGCTGCTGCCCGCCGCAGCGGAGGCCACGCGCTCGCCGCAGGTCCACGCCGAGCATCAGCAGCATGTAGCCCAGGAGCAAGCCGTGAGCGATGTGGTTTCAATCGAGGATTTCGCCAAGCTCGACCTGCGCGTCGCGCGCATCGTCGCGGCCGAAGCCGTCGAGGGCGCGGACAAGCTGGTGAAGCTGACGCTCGACCTCGGCGGCGAGATGCGCACCGTGTTCGCCGGGATCAAGGCGGCCTACGCGCCGGACGCGCTCAAGGGCCGCCTCACCGTGATGGTGGCGAACCTCGCGCCGCGCAAGATGCGCTTCGGCATCTCCGAAGGCATGATCCTGGCCGCCTCGGGCGACGGGCCCGGAATATTTCTGATCGCGCCGGACGAGGGTGCGCAGCCCGGCATGCGGGTGAAGTAGGCGCTGCTGCAGTATTAGAAGTGCATTATAATGAGATTGTCATGGCTGGCCGTCGCCGCAGGAAGGTTGCCGTCGAGAGCAAGACCTCGCGCTTCACCGTGCTGATCGACCCGCGCAAGAAGAAGATGTTTCTCGAGATCTGCGCCGGCCGCGACCTGACACCGTCGCAGGTCGTGCGCCAGTTGATGCGCGAGTACATCATCAGCCACGCTGCCGGCCGTGCCTTGCCGGAGTGGCTCACCCAGGCCGCCGCCGGAAAGAGCCCGCGCGAGTGAGCGGCTCGCCGCTGACCGGTTCGCTGTTCGCGCTGCTCGCCTGGCTGGCGATTGCCGCCCTGTCGCTGCTTTCGGGCCGCGACGCCTGGTTCGCCCGGCGCCTCGCCTTTCCGCTCGGCGCCCTGGCGGGGCTTGCGCTGGCGGCGTTCGGCCTGCAGGCGGCCTGGGCGCCGGTCGAGCAGATGACGCTGCCGCTCGGGCTGCCGGACCTCCCGTTTCACCTGCGCCTCGACGGCCTCGCCGGGTTCTTCCTCACCCTGCTCGGCGCCGTCGCGGCGGGCGTCACGGTCTATGCGAACGGCTATTTCCGCGACGAGACGTCCGCCCGCCTGACGCTGATCTCGCTGCAGTACCACGTCTTCCTCGCCAGCATGGCGCTGGTGATCCTCGCCGACGACGCCTACCTCTTCATGGTGGCGTGGGAGACGATGGCGCTGTCGTCCTATTTCCTCGTCACGACCGATCACCGGCTGCCCGCGATCCGCAGCGCCGGCTTCCTCTACCTCCTGATCGCGCATCTCGGGGCGATCGCGATCCTGCTCTGTTTCGGCGTCATGCACGGCGGCCAGGGTGACTACACGTTCAACGCGCTGCGCGCCGCGGAACTGACGCCGTTCTGGGCCACGGCCGCGTTCCTGCTCGCGTTCTTCGGCTTCGGCGCCAAGGCGGGGATGATCCCGCTGCACGTGTGGCTGCCCGAGGCGCATCCGGCGGCGCCCACGCCGGTGTCGGCGCTGATGAGCGGCATCATGCTCAAGACCGCCATCTACGGCATGGTGCGGGTGATCTACGACCTGATCGGCGGCGTACGCTGGGAATGGGGCCTGCTGGTGCTCGCGGTCGGCGCCGGCACCACGCTCTTCGGCGTGCTCTACGCCCTGATGCAGCACGATCTCAAGCGGCTGCTCGCCTATCACTCCGTGGAGAACATCGGCATCATCCTGCTCGGACTCGGCATGTCGATGGTGTTCGTCGGATTCGGCCAGACCGCGGCCGGCGCGCTCGGCCTGATCGCCGCGCTCTATCACACGCTCAACCATGCCGTTTTCAAGGCGCTGCTGTTCCTCGGTGCCGGCTCGATCCTGCGTCTGCGCGGACTGCGCGACCTGAACGACATGGGCGGGCTGATCCGCACGATGCCGAACACCGCCTTCTATTTCCTCGTCGGCGCGCTCGCGATCTCGGCGCTGCCGCCGCTCAACGGCTTCGTCTCGGAATGGCTCACGTTCCAGACCGCGCTGCAGGCGCCGCTGCTGCAGCACGGCGTCGTGCGCAGCCTGCTGCCGCTGTTCGCCGCGACCCTGGCGCTCGCGGGCGCGCTCACGGCGATGTGTTTCGTCAAGGTCTACGGCATCGCCTTTCTCGGGCAGGTGCGCGCGCCGCGCCATCCCGTGCACGCGCCGGCGGCCGGCGCCGGACACGACTGCGGCGGCGCCGAGCGCATCGGCATGGCCTGGCTCGCCGCCGGCTGCTTCGTGCTGGGGCTGTTTCCCGCCGCGTTCCTGCTGACGCTCAACCGGATCTGCGTCGCGCTCCTCGGCGGCGGCGTGCCCGTGAGCGCGCTCGAATCGAGCTGGCTTTGGCTGGTGCCGACGTCCGCCGCGCAGGCGAGCTACAGCCCGGTGATCTTCCTCGCGGTCATCGTCGCCGTGACCGGGCTCACGTTCCTGCTGGTGCGCCGCTTCTACCATGGGCGCGTGCGTTACTCGCACCCCTGGGACTGCGGCTATCCGGAGCAGACGGCGCGCATGCAGGACACCGCCGACGCATTCGGCCAGCCGATCCGCCACGTGTTCGGGCCGCTGTACCTCATGAAGCGCCACATGCCCGCGCCCGACGACCCCGCGCCGCGCTACTCGCTCAGGATCGAAGACCGCCACTGGTACCTGCTCTACCTCCCGGTGGCGCGGCTGGCCGAGTTCGTCTCGGCAAAAATCGGCCTGCTGCAGCGCGGCCGGATCAGCATCTATCTGCTCTACAGTTTCCTGACGCTGATCGGGCTGCTGGTGTTCGTGCGATGAGGCCGGCGCCATGACGACGGCCACGGGAATCGCATTCCAGCTGCTGCAGTCGGTGTTCGTGGTGCTGGCCGCGCCGCTGCTGCTCGGCTGGGTGAACCAGTGCCGGGCGTGGCTGCAGAACCGCTCGGCGCCCTCGCTCCTGCTGCCGTATTACACGCTGGCGAAGCTGTTTCACAAGGACGCGGTCATCGCGCACGACGCCTCGCCGCTGTTCCGCCTCACGCCGTACGTCCTGTTCGGCTGCATGTGGCTGGCGGCGGGGATCGTGCCGGTGCTCGCCACGGATCTGCCGTTTGCCCCGGCGGCCGACATCATCGCCCTGGTAGGCGTGTTCGCCCTGGCGCGCGTGTTCGCGGCGCTCGCCGCCATGGACATCGGCACGTCGTTCGGCGGCCTGGGGGCGCGCCGCGAGATGCTGATCGGCTTTCTCGCCGAGCCGGCGATGCTGATGACGCTGTTCACCGCGGCGTTCATTTCCGGCTCCACGCAGCTGACCACGATCGTCGAGACGCTCGCGCACCGGGAATTCGCCATCTACCCCAGCCTCGCGTTCGCCGCGGTGGCGTTCGGCATGGTGCTGCTCGCCGAGAACGCGCGCATCCCGATCGACAACCCGGCCACGCACCTCGAGCTCACCATGCTGCACGAGGCGATGATCCTCGAATACTCGGCGCGTCATCTGGCGCTGATCGAATGGGCGGTCGCGATCAAGCTGTTTGCCTACATGACGATCGGCTTCGCGCTGTTCGCGCCCTGGGGCATCGCCGCCGCGGGCGACTGGGGGACGCTGCCGCTGGCGGTCGCGGCGCTCGCCCTGAAACTCGCGCTCGCCGGCGCCGCGCTCGCGCTGGTGGAGACGGTGCTCGCGAAAATGCGGCTGTTTCTCGCGCCCGAATTCCTCTCGAGCGCGTTTCTGCTCGCGGTGCTGGGCATGCTGATCCATTTCCTGGTGCAGGGCTGAGATGGCGACGCCGTTCTCGAGCCAGCTCGTCAACCTGCTCGCGGCCTTCCTGCTGCTGCTCGCGTTCGCGATGCTTTCGCAGCGCCGCGTGCTGACCCTGATCAAGATGTTCGCCTGGCAGGGGGCGGCGCTGGCCGCCTCGACGCTGATCGTCGCGTATTCGACGGACCAGAAGCACCTCTATTTCTCGGCTGCGCTCACGCTCGTGCTCAAGGTGGCGCTGATCCCGTGGGCGCTGCACCGGCTGATCGACCGCCTGAACGTACGCTGGGACGTCGAGACGCTGATCAACATCCCGATCACCATGCTGATCGGAATCGGCCTGGCGATCTTCGCCTTTGCGCTTGCCACCCCGATCGCCCAGATGGCGGGCACGCTGACCCGCTCCACCCTCGGCATCGCGCTGGCGAGCGTGCTGCTCGCCTTCCTCATGATGATCGTGCGCCGCAAGGCGGTGCCGCAGGTGATCGGATTCCTGGCGATGGAAAATGGCCTGTTCTTCGCCGCCACCAGCGCCACCTACGGCATGCCGCTGGTGGTCGAGCTCGGGGTCGCGCTCGACGTGCTCGTCGGGACCTTCATCTTCGGCATCTTCTTCTTCCATATCCGGGAGCAGTTCGACAGCCTCGACATCCGGCATATGGAAAAGCTCAAGGAAGACTGACGTGGAGATCGCCCTCGTGCTCGGTGTGCCGCTGCTCGGCGGCCTGCTGCTCGCGCTGGTCGGCCACCAGCGCTGGGCGCCCGAGCTGAACGCGTTCATGAGTTTC